>OHKX01000016.1_pt1 | contig 140993 bp, 99 predicted proteins | sample 1568921 | NCBI WGS metagenome assembly OHKX01 (sample SAMEA3879564, study PRJEB24766) | human gut metagenome | biome: human-associated habitat; feature: feces | place: USA | collected 1985/1987
ATACGAATATCACGTTCCATTCTACAGGCAGGTCAAGGAGTTCCGCCATCTGGGTATCCGTCTTTCCGAAAGCACACTGAGCGGCTGGTTCAAGCCTGTGTGTGAACTGCTGAGACCACTTTATGACGAGCTGGTACGGCTGGTTGTCGGCTGCGGATATGTTCAGGCGGACGAGACCACCATAAGGGTGATCAGCAAGGGAAAGGGGAAGGCCGACAAGGAGTATCTGTGGATGGTCAGGGCGGTCATGGAAAAGCTGGTCATTTTCCATTACGATGACGGCTCCCGTTCGGGACAGACTATAAGGAAACTTCTGAAAGACTTCAAGGGATATCTGCAGAGTGACGGTTACAGTGCCTACAATGTATTTGAAGGTACTGAAGGAGTGTGCCTCATAGCCTGCCTGGCCCATATCAGACGCCATTTTGAAATGGCCTTGGAGGAGAACAGAAACCTGGCGGAGCATGCCTTGAAAACAATACAGGAAATATATCGCATAGAACACTTTGCCGACTCCCGGGAATATACGGCGGAAGAACGGCGTGAACTGCGGCTCTGTCAGTCCGTCCCTCTGCTGGATTCCTTTGAAAAGTGGATGGAAGGCACATATGTCAAGGTTCCGCCCAAAAGCCGGATGGGACAGGCCATTTCCTATGCGTATCCGTTATGGCCAAGAATGAAGGCCTTCCTCAAGGACGGCAATATAAAGATAGACAATAATCTGGCTGAAAATGCGATACGTCCTCTGACGCTCTCAAGAAAGAACTTCCTCTTCTGCGGGAATCATGAGGCCGCGGAAAATACAGCGGTCATCTGTTCACTGCTTGCCACCTGCAAGGCACAGGAAGTCAATCCGAGAGAATGGCTGAACGATGTCATTGCCAGACTTCCATACTATCAGGAAAAAGATTCCGGCAAAGATATCCGGGAACTGCTTCCGGATGTCTGGAAGTTGAAGAAGTCCAACGAAAATCCAATTGAAGTCTAATAGAGGTACAATAGAATAGCAAACTCTTCTTATCAACTTTATATTCGTTGATAAGAAGAGTTTGTTGTTTTATGAATCTACAATGTGTACTTTATCGGATGCTTACGTAAGATAGAGGTTAAGTCGAATTTTGATTCAAAATCCCTTCTGGAAATGGGAAGGGTAAAAGGACATGTAGGTTATTATGATGGAATGTCTCCATTATGCAGGTGCTTGAAACGCTTTTTTGATGTATTGGGCAGTCTGCTCGGTATGATTGTTTTTTCTCCATTTTATTTAATTATCAGTCTGATGATCTGGATGGAGGATCATGGGCCGGTACTGTTCCGGCAGGAACGGGTGGGATACGGTGGACAGATATTTGTCCTTTATAAATTCCGCTCCATGACGATTACAGCTGAAGCGGACGGCAAGCCGGCTCTTTGCCAGAAGCGCGATGCCCGTTTGACAAAGGTGGGAAGATTCCTGAGAGAACATCATCTGGATGAACTTCCGCAGTTGTGGAATGTATTGAAAGGAGACATGAGCTTTGTCGGTCCCAGACCGGAAAGACAGTATTTTGTAGACCAGATCAAGGCAATTAATCCGGATTATGAACTGTTGTACCAGTTGAGACCGGGATTGTTTTCTCCGGCTACATTATACAACGGATATACGGATACGATGGAAAAGATGTTGAGAAGACTTCGGATGGACTTGGAATACTTGTCAAACCGTTCGTTATGGCTGGATACGAAAATTATTTTTCTGACAGTATATTCCATTTTGTCTGGAAAGAAATTTTAAAAATAGATTAGGAAAAAGGAATGAAGTTAAAACCGAATTTACGCTTGCGTCAGATAGGACGGCGGTTTATGGTAGTGGATATGGCTACTGAAAGTGTGGATATGTCGAATGTATTTACACTGAATGAGGTGGCTGCCGGAATCTGGAAACAGATTGGAAAGGAAGAGGTGGAAGTGGAGAGACTTGCCGACTGGTTGTGTGAGGAGTATGAAGTGGACCGGGAGACGGCGCGTAAGGATGTGGAACGGTTAGTGCTGGAGTGGCAGAAGTATGGGCTGCTTGTCTGAGGCTTTTCTGGTGTTGCTCCGGTCGGGACTGTGGGAGCAGGAACCGGATGATTTATCGTGTTTTCCGCTGTCTGAACAGGACTGGACCAGGCTTTTGCGCATCGCACGTCAGCAGACGGTAACGGGACTGGTATATAGAGGAATATGCAGGCTTCCCGAAGAACTGCTTCCATCTGATATCATTCTTATGAAATGGGTTGTGGCAGTAGAGCAGATTGAGCAGGGAAACAGCCGGATGAATGAAGGACTGAAAGGGCTTTATCATCTCTTTGTGAAAGAAGGGATTATTCCGGTTTTGCAGAAAGGACAGGGAATCGCTCAACTGTATGAGGAACCTCTTTTGCGTGAATTTGGAGACATTGATTTCTATTTTTCCGACAGTGAAATGAGTCGGCAGGCGGTGGACTTGCTTGTTCGGCTGGGAGTGAAAGTCAATAAAATGCCTGACGGTAGTTTTAATTACCGGTGGAAAGGATGGGAGGTGGAGCATCATTCCCGTCTGATTGACTGTTATAACCCGTTTCTTCAGGGATATCTGAAAAAGCTGGAAGCCGTGACGGACTGTGTCCGGATTCCTATGGACGGAGCGGAAGACCTGGAGGTAAAAGTGCCTTCTCCTTGTTTGAACCTGGTGTTGCTGGATATGCACATCATGAAGCATGCGTTCGGGTGGGGAATAGGCTTGAGACAGCTATGCGATATGGCACGTGCCTGCTATGTGTGGCAGGGAAAGATGGATACGAAGCTGTTTAAGGAAGTTTCCCGGAAAACGGGAATCACCCGGTGGAATAGTCTGTTGTTTTCGTTTTTGAAGGAGTATCTTGGGCTTCCGGCAACATACTTGCCGTATGAAGTAAAACCGGTGGACTCTTCTGCTCTGTTGGAGCGGATTATGACAGGGGGGAACTTTGGCTTTTATGGAACAGGAAGACTGCAGGGCGGTACTTCTGTTTGGGCACGAAAATGGAGGACAGCCTGTTCGTTTTTGCGAAATGTGAAATTTGCGTGCAGGTATGCTCCAAAAGAGGGATTTTGGAGTTTTGTCCAACTGATGAGAGGTCAGTTCTGAATGGATATAAATAACTGATTTTGATAAGAAAAAACTGATTTTTGCTTTTTTTTCTGAAAACAGTTATTATTTTGTTTTATAGTTGTTAAGTTGTTTGTAATGATGTATATTTGCACGAATCTAAGAAGTTTTTCGTTGATAGGATGTCGTAGGGGATATTTGCTTCTTGGAGAGTGGGGATGAATTTGCTTCAGTAAATTTTGTAGAGAGTATTTTGTTAATAGAATTTGATTGAAAAACTGACTGAAATGAGAAAACAAATGATTCTGTTGTGGGGGCTGATTGGACTCCTGATATTTTCTTCTTGTGCATCTCGCAAGAATTTCGTTTATCTGAATGACATGGTCATGGGAGTGGACTACCCGTTTGATGCCAAACATGAAGCGGTAATCCATAGCGGTGACCGTTTAGGCATCACGGTAAGCTGCAAGAATCCGGAACTGGCTATTCCTTTTAATGTACAGGGTGGAAACTTCCAGATCGATGCTACGGGTAATGTGAAGGTATCTGAAGTTACAAGTAGCAAAGGTAAGGGATATCTGGTGGATGCGGAAGGTAATATCGACTTCCCTATTTTAGGTAAAATGCAGGTGGAAGGCTTGAAGACCAGTGATGTAAAAAAACTGATTGAGGGAAAAATCAAGGAAAGCGGTTATATCAAGGACCCGTTGCTCTTTGTAGAGATTCTGAATTTTAAGTATACGGTATTAGGTGCTGTGGGACACAATGGAACCTTTACTTCTGACGGTGACCGGGTTACGTTGATTGAAGCAATTGCTAATGCGGGAGACCTTACATCAAAAGCAAGAATAGACCGTGTGACGGTAATCCGCGAAATGGGAAAGGAACGTAAGATGTTTGTGCATGACTTGCGAAGTACGGATATCTTTTCTTCTCCTTGCTTTTATCTGCAGCAGAACGATGTGGTATATGTGGAACCGAAATACAAGAAGAAGGATGTGGAAGACAGAGGATGGCAGATTACTACTTTCCTGTTGTCTTTGGTAACGGCATGTACTTCTGTTTTGTGGGTAACTAAGAATTAATGGTTAATTAAGATAGAGGGAATATTCGATGAGTGACAATTCTATGAATAAGAATGAACAAGGAGTGAATCTGATAGATTTGCTGGTATATCTGGCATCTAAATGGAAATGGTTCTTGCTGTCAGTATTGATTTGTGTAGGCTTTGCCTGGTATAAGTATGCCAGCGCCCCGTTGGTTTACTTCGGTAAGGCTACGGTGATTATTAAGGACCCTTCCAATAAGACGTCTTCGGCAGGACTGGACCGTTATGATAACTTTATCAATAAGGTGAATGTGGCGAATGAAATCCTGCAGTTCCGTTCCAAGAAACTGATGCGTGAGGTGGTTCAACGCTTGCATGCGGACGTCAGTTATCAGATTAAGGACGGACTCCGGTATAATGAACTGTATACGCAGGCTCCGGTAACTGTCAGTTTCCCGGATGCAACTTCGGAACAGGCTTGGGCCTTTGATGTAAAGATTACGGGAGAAAATTCTGTAGTACTGTCTGACTTCAGTAGCAGTGAGGAACAGGAGGAATATCCGGTTACGCTGAACGATACGGTTACGCTGAGTATGGGCCGTGTAGTGGTATCGCCTACTAATTTTTACGGAAAGGGGTGGCTGGAGAAAACCATTAAGGTACGTAAGTCTCCGGTAGATGCAGTTGCTGCCCGTTATTTGGGAGCGATGGGCATCCGTCAGGAAGAGGAGGAATCTTCTATTTTGACACTGTCGGTGAAGGATGCTTCTTCTGCTCGTGCGGAAGATATGCTGAATATGCTGGTGAATGTGTACAACGAGGAGGCTATCAAGGATAAGAACCAAGTAGCAGTGAATACGGCTAACTTTATCAACGAGCGTTTGATTATCATCGGACGTGAGTTGGGAGATGTGGAGTCGGATTTGGAATCGTTCAAACGTGAGAATCAGGTCGTGGATATCAGTTCATCTGCCAGTATGTATATGGGTGAGTCGCAGAAGTATGGTACGGATGCCTTGGAAATGGAAACGCAGTTGCGTCTGGCTAAATACATTAAGGAGTATCTGACTGATCCGAAAAAAGATACGGATTTGATTCCTGCCAATACAGGTATCAATGATATGAATGTTGAAAATCAGATATCGCTTTATAATGCAACGAAATTGAAGCGTGATCATCTGATTGCAGACAGTAGTGACAAGAACCCGGTAGTGGAAGAACTGAATAATTCCTTGCGGGCCATGAAGCAGAGCATCATTCGTGCAGTGGATAATATGATTGTGAGCTTGAACGTAAAGCGTAACGATGCACAAAGCCGGGAGCAACAAGCGCAAAGTCGTGTAGCAGCTATCCCTACGAAGCAGCGCCAGATGCTTTCTATTGAGCGTCAGCAGAAAATCAAGGAGTCGCTGTACCTGTTCTTGCTGAACCGTCGTGAGGAGAATGCATTGTCTCAGGCCATGGTGGACAACAATGCACGAGTGATTGACAGTGCGGAAGCTACTGATTCTCCGATTTCTCCGAACCGCAACAAAATTTTGTTGTTGGGATTGGTAATCGGTATCGCACTTCCGGGAGCTGTGTTCCTGATGATTCTGTTTATGGATACGCGGGTACATAACCGTAAGGATATTGTAAAGGCTGTATCATTGCCGTTCTTGGGTGAGATTCCGTTGGATAAGAAGGTCGCAGAAAGACCTCATGTACGAGGAAAACAGAATCTGTCGGTACAGGCTCAGGGAGATGATATTGTATCGGAAGCCTTCCGTATCCTGCGTACCAATATGGGATTTATGGCAAAGAAAGATCGGGCCATGCAGGTGATTACCTTTACTTCATTTACTGTTGGATCTGGTAAGACATTTATTTCCCGTAACCTGGCAATGAGTCTGGTGTATGCGAAGAAGAAAGTGGTTGTGATGGACCTGGATATCCGTAAAGGTACGTTAAGCCGTCATTTGGGTAAACATGTGACGGGTATGACGAACTTCCTGTCCGATAATACGGTAGGCATAGATGATATCATCCAGAAAACGGATTCTTTTGATGTGATTGCTTCTGGAACGGTGGCTCCTAATCCAGCAGAGTTGCTGATGGATGAGCGTTTGGATGAGCTGGTGGCAGAATTGCGTAAACGTTATGATTATATCATAGTTGATAATGTACCGGTAGGACTGGTGGCAGATGCTACTATCATTAATCGTATTGTAGATTTGACCGTCTTTGTGGTGCGTGCCGGTAAACTCGACCGCCGTATGTTGCCTGAAATTGAGCAGTTGTATCAGGAGAAAAAATTGAACAACATGGCAATTGTATTGAATGGTGCCAGTCTGCATCATGGTTACGGTTATGGTTATGGTTACGGTTATGGCTACGGTTACGGAGAAAAAAAGAAATAAAGCAATAACAAAAAACGAGAATGTTTAATCAATAAAGAAAGAGAGGCTTTTTATGAAGAAAAAAAAGTATGAAGCTCCACAGACCAAGTATTTGGAGGTGGAGTTGGAGCAAGGTCTTATGGTGAAAGGTTCCATCGTGGATAACGATAAGGAGACGAAGCAAACCATATCTATTACTCCACAAGAGGTTGGAAATGAAAGTGACTATTTTAATGATGAAAATGCTGGATGGGATTTTTAATTATAGGGAGGACTTTAAATGAAGAAAATAATATTATTTTTAACTGTCTTGGCTTCCATTACGACAGCATGTAAGGAGGAGGCTTTTGAAGGAAAATATGGTCCGGCAGAAACTGGAGATGAAATTTTATTCAGTGCAGGCCATGCGAATTTTGGAATGAATGGTGAAAACTCACGTACAATTTATGGAGATCGTAATGGTAACGAGTATCCAATTTATTGGGTTAATAATGATGAAATTGGAATTTTCTGTCCCCAGGCAGGGAATCATGTGAATACCCCGAATAAAGAGTTTCACTATAAAGTAGTCACAGAAGGAGATAAATCTACTACTGGTACATTGGCAAAAATTAATGACGGTGATAATGGTTTGCAATGGGGAGATGGTGATGAACATCATTTTTATGCTATTTATCCAGCTTCGGCTTCTCAGGGAGGTGTAAGTGCAACAGAAGTTAAATGTCAGATTCCGGTACGTCAGGACCCGATTAGTATTAAGTTTGATGGTACGGATACTTATACAGCCTATCCGAATATGAATTATGCTTATATGTATGCGCATAGTAAAGCTTCTCGTCTCACAGAAGGAGATCAACCTATTACTTTGGCTTTTAAGCCTCTTGTAACAGTACTCGAAATTACGGTTAATGGACCAAAGGCTGGAACTGTTGCGGGTGATTCATATCAGGTTTCTCAAGTTTCAATCCGTTCAAATGAGGATATTGCAGGAGAGTTCTTGCTGACAATAGATGAGAATTTTGGTAGCAATGACGGTAAATGTACTCCAGTTAATAATGGTACAGTAAGTAACTTGGTGACTATTCCGACATATATGGATGGTAAGCCTGTTACTTTGAAAACAGGACAGAAACTGGTCGTAAAGGCTTTCATGCTGCCGTATGCTAATCCGCAGGTTTCACAAACTGCTGTAACAGTAAATATGGTAGGACAGGGTAGTAATACAAAACTCTTAAAGACTGCAGATATTCAAACTCAAAAAATTAATATCACCTCATTACCAGCTTTGAAGGGTACTGATTTTTATTACTGGTTGAGTGCGATGGATAAGAGAACTTATTTCTCACAGTTGTCTATACCGGGTACACATAACTCTTATAGTTTTGCTGCTGATGTGGTTGGTTCAAATACTGTAATGGGGCCTTATCAGAAACTGAACGTTGAAGAACAGTTTGCGGCAGGTGCGCGTGCATTTTCTTTTATGGTGGGATTTGAAAATGATACAAAAGCTAATGATGCTGTAAAGTTCCAGAAAGGAGAATGGCGTGAGGAGTCATGGACTAATTGGAATGATGACTATTCCTTGTATACTTATGATGCAAATAGCTCACGAACAGAATTGACTCAAGCTTTGGATTCTTATGTTAAAATGCTTGATGAAAGAATTACCACGTATAACGAAAAATATGGAAGTTTAGGAAGAACATGTCAAGAGTTTATTGTACTGAATATAAACTTCAAGCAGTTGAGAACAAGTGGTGATGATAATTCAGGAAAATATTTAGAGGTTAAACGATGGATTAGGGAATTAGACCGCATTTTGGATGGCTATACTCCTTCAAGCAAAAATGGTATTACATTGGAAACCAACTTGAACGCTAATACGACCATAGAAGACTTGATGGGTAAAATCGTGGTATTTGTTAACTATCAATGTCCAGATTTGCCAGAGAATGAGGGTGCGGTTAGTAAAGGATGGGGATGGATTATATCTCCGACGGAGAGAGGTGAAGAATATGCAGGTTTTACCTACAATCCTGAAACAGATGCTACAAATTATGTATTTATGCGTCAGGCTTATAATACCTCAGGTACAGATATTTCTTCTACTTTGTACGCTCAGAACGACCGTGATATAGATTATCCATACTACATGACACCTGAAAATGCAAGTGGAATTACTGTATGGAAGCAGCATTTGGAACGTCTGAACAATCCTAATCTTACTGTGCCAAATTGGTCAGATAATGGACGTGTAGACAAGAAAATCTCTATTGTAGAAGATTTTATCCAGCAAGCAATCAATAATAATAAACCTGAAGCAGGTAATGCTGGTTTGAGAAACTGGTATATAAATAGTTTGGGAGGTTTTTGTGTTGTAAATGATAACCAAAGTTATAATCTTGCTTTGGGACAGAGTGGTAATACTGTTACAGCAGCGAATGTAATCAATGGTCCTATTTATAATTATCTGATTGATCCTACCAAGAACTCTGCTCCTATTGGCGTAGTTTTGATGAACTTCTTGGGCTGTGATAAACTTCAAAATGAGGGCGTTGAGACCAATGTTTATGGAAAATGGTTGCCTCAGACAATCATTGAAAATAACTTCCGTTTCGAACTGAAGCGTAAGTCCGGAGGAACTACGGATCTGAATTATGATGCTTCATTCTCAGAAGGTGGTAATATTATAGAATAATGAGCTTTATAAAAAGGAATGTCATTTCGGCTTATTTTCAGAAATGACTTCCTTTTTCTCTCTTTAAACAACGATAAATGAAAAATTACTATCTGATTTATTTGCTTGCAGCAGTTGGTGTTTTACCTGCCTGCTCTGAATTAGAGGAGACGGATGTTCTCTCACAGGAACACATTAATATTACAGGAACACTGGATAGCTTTTCCGGTGAATCTTCTTCACGTACACAAGTAGGCGGAGTTGCGAATAATGGAGCTTTGTTTATGGAATGGTCGGTAGGTGATCAGGTAGGTGTATTTAGTGACAATACTGTGAATGCACAATTTACAGGAAATCATACAGAACCAGTTGCGCAGACTACTTTTTCAGGAAGTGTGACTTCTGGTGATATGCCGAAATATGCCTATTATCCGTATAGTGAGGAGGTGACTAATCTTCATGCAGTGCCGGTTTCAATTCCTACTGAACAAATTTATGTAGATGAGAATTCAATTTCTGCATACGATGTAAAGGCAACTGATGCAATTTCCAATTTGGGAGGTGGAAACTATCAGCTAAATATGAAACAGTTGGTTTCGTTGATACGTTTTGAATTCAGCCTTACAGATGTTGCAGGTTTGTCTGTCGATGAAAAATTAGTACGGGTAACATTAGAGACTGGGGCTTCTGTAACAGGTGACTATACGTATGATCTTGCAAATCTTGAGAGTGGATTTACAAGTGCATTTGGTATTCAGAGTACATCTCTGAATCTGACTTTTGTAAATCAGCCTTCCTTAGTGGAGAAAGTAATAGCATATGCTGTTGCAGTTCCTGGTATTCAGAAGGGTAAATCCTGGCATTGCACTTTCCTGACTGATAAGCATCAAGTTTCTTTTTCTACAACGGCTCTTTGTGACTTGGAGGCTGGAAAGTATTACGTCATGCCTTTGAATGCCACGATATTGGAAAACAACGATGCTGTGATCGAGGAGGCACCTGCACCAGAAGAAACTGCCAATTGTTATATGATAAATCAGAGTGGTGAGCATTCTTTCCTGGCAAATGTAATCGGTAATGGACCGAAAGGAATTATTCCAGGTGCTGGTTTTCATACTGAGTCGGCTTACATATCTCCGAAATCAGCAAAGCTGTTATGGCAGGATGTAGATGGATTTGTGGATGCGGCATCAGTTAGACTGGGCACTGATAACCGTTGCTATTATACTGCTAAATCAAATGTCGGTAATGCGGTTATAGCTGTTTATAGTGGTGAAGACTGTACTGGTGACATTTTATGGAGCTGGCATATTTGGGGAGTTGGTGATGAGCCAATTTCAGATGATGTATATACAAGCAGTGCGGGTTATCAATATACGGTAATGGACCGTCCGTTGGGAGCTCATGCAAAAGAATCTATGATCTGTACACTTTATCAATGGGGACGAAAGGATCCATTTTCTAACCAGACTACGGTTTATGGTGAGTCTGGTGCTCAAGATGTTTCTATTTGGCCCGTTATTTCCGGAGTTGAAATGGGAACTTTAACAGCTTCAGTTTTGAATCCGGATAAGTTTATTACAAATTCCAAGACAGGTACAGACGGAGATTGGATGCAGGTTCCCAATAACAGCTTGTGGGGGGACGATAAGGAAATCCCATATATATGGCCGGATGTATATGGTCATCCAGACTGTAAACCGGGATGGGTTTCACAGAAAACAATCTATGACCCTTCTCCTGTAGGTTATCGAGTTGCAAGTCCTTATGTATGGACTGGTTTTGTAAATGCAAGTGATGGCTCAAATAAGTCTGTTTCGCCGACTTCAAGATTGGATCAGATTCATTATGTTAAGTATGAAAACAATGGCTGGTATTTTCAGAAGGATGAAACAGATATGTCTGGTGTTTACTATCCAACCACTGGCATGCGGAGTACAGTAGATGGAGAAATGATGTATTATGGTAAATATGCTTATTATTTTGCCAGTTCTCCTCACCGGACCCGTACACTTTCTACAGGGTTATGGTGTGGTGAATATGTACCGGTTTCTCCTAAACAAGCCGATGATAATACAATTTCATCGATGGAACTTTGCCAGCGAGGTAATGGTTATGCAATTCGTTGTGTAAGGGAATAAACATAATCTAGTAACTTAAAAAATAAAACTATGATGAAGAAAACGTTAATGGCGGCTTTAGCCTTGTTTGCGGCCGGTTCTGTTTGGGCTCAGACTGAGCAGAATAAAGACATTACAGAAACTGTGGAATATAGCACAGATAAGTATAAGGTAGAAACCAACTCATTCTGGAGCAACTGGTTTATCAGTGCCGGCTTGGGAGGTCAGGTTTATTTAGGAGACCATGACAAGCAGCGTAAGTTCGGTGAACGCATTTCTCCGGCATTGGATATCGCAGTGGGTAAATGGTTTACTCCGGGTATCGGCGTGCGTTTGATGTACAGTGGTCTGAACTTCAAAGGTGCTACTCAGAACGGAGCTTATACCAACAATCAGCCTATCGAGGGAAAGCCTTGGCACGGATATTGGTTGACAGAACAGAAAGTGAAGTACATCAACTTCCATGCAGATGTACTGTTCAACCTGTCAAATATACTGTGCGGTTATAATGAAAAGCGGGTTTACAACTGCAGCCCTTACTTCGGCCTGGGTATTGCACGTGTAACCAGCAAGCCTAAGAATTCAGAAATTACCGGTCATCTGGGTATCATGAACTCTTTCCGTCTGAGTTCTGCATGGGACTTGAATCTGGATCTGAGAGGTTCTTTGACTAACGACCAGTTCGACGGTGAAATCGGAGGTAAAGGCGGTGAAGGTATGTTCGCTCTTACTGCCGGTGTAACTTACAAGATTAAACCGCGTGGCTGGGACCGCAGCAAGACTATCCTGCGTGTGGACAACAGTGCTATCAATGCATTGCGTGACGAACTCGACCGTGCAAATGCTGAAAATGCACGTCTGCAGCGTGCCATCAACGAAAGCAATCGTCAGGAACCTGCCAAGAAGGTGGTTGCTTCCAACCTGATTGTCTTCCAGATTGGCAAGTCTAAACTGTCTAACGAAGCACGTGTGAACTTGAAGATGATGGCTGAAGCTATCAAGGCTTCTGATCCGAATGCAGTTTACACAATTACTGGTTATGCAGATGCCGGTACTGGTAGCAAGAAGCTGAACGAACGCTTGAGTAAGAAACGTGCTGAGGCTGTATACGACTGCCTGGTTAACGAATTCGGCGTTTCTGCTTCTCAGTTGCGTATCGACTATAAGGGTGGTGTAGACAATATGTTCTACGATGATCCTCGTCTGAGCCGTGCCGCAATTACTCGCAGCAACTAATAATCCGTATTTGTCTGTCGGTATTTTCTGACAGATAAAGGGTTTATATAATGAAAAAAGTTCTATTTTTGCTTGTGTACTACAGGCGGAAATAGAACTTTTTTTGTATAACTTTGTTATATGTGGAAAGATTTCACGGATAGAGTGATATGAGGATGCCGGTGGAATGTATTGTTTGAAAGTAAACTTGAAAGTGTCGGATCATGATGGATTTGCTGAAAGGAAATAAAGAGATACGTGTCAGGGATTGTGCTGTATGGCTTTGGAATGCGTCAAGGGGCTTCCGGTTGTCGGTGGTATTCATCGCACTGATCGGGATGGGGCAGGTGGCTGCTTCCCTGTTTTTCGTGTGGGTGTGCAAGCATCTGATTGATATCGCTACGCATCATTCGGACGACCGGCTGCAGTGGTTTATTGTTGCACTGATAGGGTGTCTGCTGTTGCAGCTCGTTTTCTCGGTGACGAATATGCGTCTGGGTACGAAGGTGGAGATTGCTTTCCGCAACAACCTCCGTCACCGTCTGTTCAATCATGTGATGGAGAGCCGGTGGATGGGAAAGGAAGTGCTGCATACGGGAGATATGCTGAACCGCCTGGTGGAGGATGTGCCTACCATTACAACGGCAATCTGCCGGAACATTCCTTCTGCACTGGCTACGGTTGTTCAGCTGTCGGGGGCTTTGGTGTTTCTTTCCCGGCTGGATATGCGTCTGGCGGGAATTGTCCTGCTCATTATGCCGGTGGCCTTGCTGCTGAGCCGGCGGTATGTACGGAAGATGCGTAAGTTGTCGAGAGAGATACGCGATACGGACAGTCGGGTGCAGAGTCACCTGCAGGAGCATTTGCAGCATCGCAACCTTATCCGTGCTATGGAATATACGGCGTATTCCAACAATGCGCTGGCATCCTTGCAGTCGGACTTGCAGACGAAGGTGATGCGACGCACGGATTTCTCGGTCTTTTCACGTTCGGTCATCCAACTGGGATTTTCGGCTGGTTATGTGGCGGCTTTTCTGTGGGGAGTGTTCGGTATTTATTACGGTACGGTTACCTTCGGTATGATGACGGCTTTTCTGCAGCTGGTGGCTCAGGTGCAGCGTCCTATTGTCGACCTGGGGCGTCAGATTCCGGCCTTTATACAGGTGTTTACTTCTACCGAGCGCTTGTCGGAACTGTCTTCGCTCGACCTGGAGCAGAAGGGGGAAGCGATTATACTCGAATCTCCGGTGGGAGTCCGTTTGGAAGAGGTGAGTTTTGCATATCCCGAAGGAAAACGCAGTATCTTGCAGCATTTTTCACACGATTTTCTGCCGGGCAGTCTGACGGCCGTAGTAGGAGAGACGGGAGTCGGAAAAAGTACGCTGATCCGGCTGATCCTGGCTTTGCTGTCGCCGGTAGAGGGGAAGGTGGTGTTCTACAACGGTAATCGTACGGTAGAAGCTTCTTCGCGTACCCGTTGCAATATCTCTTATGTGCCTCAGGGAAATACGCTGATCAGTGGAACCATCCGTGATAATCTGCTGCTGGGAAATCCGGATGCGGGTGAGGAGGAACTGAAAGCAGCGCTGCATACGGCGGCAGCGGATTTTGTGTGGGAACTGCCGGAAGGTCTGAATACGCTTTGCGGGGAGCAGGGTGCGGGACTGAGTGAGGGGCAGGCACAGCGAATTGCCATTGCGCGCGGACTGTTGCGCCCGGGAAATGTGTTGCTGCTCGATGAGCCGAGTTCTTCGCTCGACGAGGATACGGAACGGAAACTGCTGGAGCGGTTGTCGAAGCAGATGCAGGGGAAGACCTTAATCATGATTACGCACCGGGAGACCATCGCGCAGCTTTGTTCGTCGGTGGTGCGTTTGAAGAAAGAAGAATGTGAGTGATTTTACTATATATGAACTGATAAAATATTAGGTATGGAAACTGTAATTCCTTTTGCACTGTTGTGCTTTACTTCGTTTTTTACGCTGACAAATCCGCTGGGTACGATGCCTGTGTTTCTGACCATGACGAATGGACTGGACGAGGAGGAGCGGAAGCATATTGTCAAGCGGGCTACCATCATCTCGTTTATTATCCTGATTTCGTTTACGTTCTGTGGGCAGTTCTTGTTTAAGTTCTTCGGAATATCGACCAATGGCTTCCGTATCGCTGCGGGAATCATTATCCTGAAGATCGGATATGATATGCTGCAGGCGCGTTATACCAATACGAAACTGAAGGATGAGGAAATCAAGGCGTATGCCAATGATATTTCGATTACGCCGCTTTCCATACCGATGTTGTGCGGACCGGGAGCGATTGCCAACGGAATTATCCTGATGGATGATGCGCAGACCTGGGAACTGAAGGTGACGCTGGTAACGGTGATTGCGCTGGTGTATGTGCTGACGTTTTTTATTCTCCGACTTTCTACCCGTCTGGTGACGGTGATGGGGGAGACGGGAAACAACGTGATGATGCGTCTCATGGGACTTATTCTGATGGTGATTGCCGTAGAGTGTTTCGTGGGAGGTATGAAACCGATTCTGATTGATATCATCCAAAGCAGCGGAATGTAAGCGCGGTCTTGGAGTGTGACATAATGATTTTGCTCGGCTAATGGTTGCGTTAGTTGGCAAAATGAAGAAAGAGGGCGTGGCTCTCTTTCTTTTTGTTTATACGTGGGCGTTTTTATAAGAATAAAGTTACAGCAGTCGCCTTGTGGCGCCTTTCTTTTAGGCATAAAGTTTCTTTTTGTTAAAAAACGGGAAGGTGATATAAGTTTATTTTAAATGTTTTGATATTTATTATGGAAAACGATTTTCTGCTATTTAGCATCATTTTATAAAAAAAGTCCTTAAAAAGCTTTTATTTCTGATAAATTATATATATTTGCCCCTGTTGAATTGCAATAAGTGATATTTTTAATGTGTTACTGTGAAATTATAAGTGGGGAGTTCTTTGTGCTTATTGTATTTTATTTCGTTTATATTTGTGAAAATTAATAGTTAATTGAGTGAGTGTTTTATGAAAAGAAAGTTTATGTTGTTTTGTGCCTGCCTATTGATCAATATAGGTTGGGCCATTGCTCAGTCATCTGAGATTTCAGGTGTAGTGCTCTCTGCAGAGAACGGAGAGCCTGTAGTAGGAGCATCGATTTTAGTGGAGGGAACTACCGTCGGAACAATCACAGACATTGACGGAAAGTTTACCCTGAAAGTAAACAAAGGGGGGAAGTTACAGATTAGCTACATCGGCATGAAAACGAAATCGTTGACAGCCAAAGACAATATGGTAGTGAAGCTGGAGTCTGACTCCGAGTTGCTGGAAGAGGTCGTGGTAACAGGTATGCAACGCATGGACAAGCGTTTGTTCTCTGGTGCCGCCACGCAGATTTCGGGTGAAAATGTAAAAATGGATGGTTTGGCTGATATCAGCCGAGGCCTGGAAGGTAAGGCTGCCGGTGTATCGGTACAGAATGTATCGGGTACTTTCGGTACTGCTCCGAAAATCCGTGTGCGTGGTGCTACTTCTATTTATGGTAGCTCTAAGCCGTTGTGGGTAGTCGACGGTGTCATTATGGAGGATGCGGTTGAGGTGAGTGCCGATCAGCTTTCTTCGGGTGATGCGGAAACTCTGATCAGTTCGGCTATCGCAGGTCTGAATGCGGATGATATTGAAAGTTTCCAGATTTTGAAGGATGGTTCTGCTACTTCTATCTATGGAGCACGTGCTATGGCAGGTGTGATTGTAGTGACTACCAAGAAAGGTAAGTCGGGAGTCAGCAAGGTAAATTATACCGGTGAATTTACGACTCGTCTCGTTCCTAGTTACAATGATTTCAATATCATGAATTCTCAGGAGCAGATGGGAGTTTATAAACAGATGGAACAAAAAGGATGGCTGAATTTCTCAGAAACCATCCGTGCTGCTGAGAGTGGTGTGTACGGTAAAATGTATCAGTTGATGAATACATTTGATCCGGTAAGCGGATTGCCTCTGTTGTGGAATACGGAAGAGAGTAAGGCTCAGTATCTCAGACAGGCAGAAATGAGAAATACAGACTGGTTTGACGAACTGTTTTCTCCGAGTCTTAGCCAGAATCATTCGGTAAGCTTGAGTGGAGGTACGGATAAGTCTTCTTATTATGCTTCTTTAAGTGCAATGTATGACCCGGGATGGTATAAGAAAAGTGGAGTAGAACGCTATACAGCCAATATCAATACTTCATATAATATCTCAAAGTGGTTAAGTTTCAATATGATTGCGAATGCTTCTTACCGTAAACAGGAAGCTCCGGGTACTTTGGGACAGGAAGTGGATGTAGTAAGTGGTGAAGTAAAGCGTGATTTTGATATTAACCCGTATTCGTATGCATTGAATACTTCACGTACACTCGATCCTCAGGAATATTACACAAGTAACTATGCTCCGTTCAATATTCTTAATGAGTTGGACAACAACTATATTGATTTAAATATTGTAGATGTGAAATTCCAGGGAGAATTGAAATGGAAACCGATTGCTGGTCTGGAATTTGCCGCATTGGGAGCAGTGAAGTATCAGGGTACTTCGCAGGAACATAAGATTAAGGATAATTCGAACCAGGCTGAAGCTTACCGTGCTGGATTGGATGATAAGACAATCATGGATAAGAATCCTTTCCTTTATCAAAATCCGGATAACCCGTATGCATTGCCGATTACGGTATTGCCGGAAGGTGGCATTTACAGAAGAACGGATTATAAGATGTTGAGTTATGACTTCCGTGGAACTGTCAACTGGAATAAGGTATTTGATGAAGTGCATCTGACTAACTGGTTCGGAGGTATGGAAGTCAATTCAATTGACCGTACTAAAGCGAACTTCCAGGGATGGGGATTGCAGTATGCCAATGGAGAGACTCCGTACTACGTATATGAATATTTTAAACGTGGAATCGAACAGGGAGATCAGTATTTCGGCCTGAATAACTCTAAAGTTCGTAGTGTGGCTTTCTTTGCAAATGTCAACTACTCGTATGCCGGACGGTATTCTTTGAATGGAACAGTGCGTTACGAAGGTACTAACCGTATGGGTAAGAGCCGTAGTTCTCGCTGGTTGCCTACATGGAACGTATCTGGAGCTTGGAACGTTCACGAAGAGAAGTTCTTCTCGGCACTTGAACCAGCATTGTCTCACTTGACATTCAAAGCTTCTTATTCATTGACTGCTGACCGTGGTCCGGCGGATGTGACTAACTCCAAGGTTATCATCAACAGTTATATTCCGTTCCGTCCGTTTACAGGTATACAGGAACCGGGATTGAGAATCATTGACTTGGAAAACAGTGAATTGACTTATGAAAAGAAGCATGAGTTGAACCTGGGTGTGGATGTCGGATTCTTGAATAACCGCATCAACTTTGCCATGGACTGGTATACGCGTAATAATTATGATTTGATTGGTGCTGTGAATACTCAGGGTGTGGGCGGTACGATTCTGAAACTGGCCAATGTGGCTTCTATGAAATCGCACGGTGTAGAATTTACGTTGTCTACTCATAATATCAAGAGCAAGAACTTTAACTGGAATACCGACTTTATTTTCTCAAAAGCTGAGAATGAAGTAACCGATTTGCAGCAGAATGCGAATGTAATGGATTTGGTTGCAGGTGTGGGATTTGCAAAACAGGGCTATCCGGTACGAGGTTTGTTCTCTATCCCGTTTGAAAAACTGGACAAAAATGGTATCCCTGTACTGAGAAATGAGTCTGGACAGTTGTCAAGTACCAGCTTCAATTTCCAGGAACGTGACAATACGGATTTCTTGATTTATGAAGGTCCGACTGATCCGACAATTACAGGTAGTTTGGGTAACGTGTTTACATATAAAGGATTCCGTCTGAATGTATTTATGACTTATTCGTTCGGTAATGTGGTACGTTTGAATCCGGTATTTAATGCGAAATATTCAGACTTGAGCGCCATGACACGTGAGTTTAAAAACCGTTGGACATTGCCGGGTGATGAAAATGTAACAAATATTCCGGCTATCATGTCTGCACGTATGTATAACGAACTCAGTGATTATGCATATGCTTACAATGCATATAATTACTCAAATGTACGTGTAGCTAAAGGTGATTTCATTCGTCTGAAAGAAATTTCTTTGTCGTATGATTTCCCGAAAAACTGGATTAAGCCGTTGCTGTTGTCTAATCTGTCTTTGAAAATACAGGCTACTAACTTGTTCCTGCTGTATGCTGACAAGAAGTTGAACGGACAGGATCCTGAATTCTTCAATGCCGGTGGTGTAGCTTCTCCGGTTCCTCGTCAGTTTACGCTTACTTTGAGATTGGGATTGTAATAACAAACATTTGTAAATTCGTTGACTATGAAACTTTATAATAAATATATTTGGGGACTCTTGTTCATGGGGGCATCTGTTGGGTTTACCGGATGTAATGATTTTCTGGATGTGATGCCTGATCAGCGTACGGAGGTAACTCCTGATAATGCCGATTATCTGCTGGTTTCGGCTTATCCGAATTGTATGCCTTTGGAAATCTTTGAAATGTATAGTGATAATACAGATGCATATCCTAACCGTTTTTCTGAAATGGATATGCTGCAGGGAGATTTGTTCTGGTGGAAAGATACTTCTCAGAACGGTACAGATTCTCCGGCTTTTCTTTGGGAATCGTGCTATCATGCCATTGCGGCAGCCAATCAGGTATTGGATATGGTTGAACGGAATGGAAATCCTGCCAACTTGGCTTCTTTGAAGGGAGAGGCTCTGTTATGCCGTGCATTCAATCATTTTGTACTGGCTACCACTTTCTGTAAGGCATATTCTCAGTCGGCAGAGACTGATTTGGGTATTCCATATATGACTTATCTGGAAACAACTGTTTCACCGAGCTATGAGAGAGGTACGCTGAAAGAGACTTATGAGATGATTGAGAAGGATTTGCTGGAAGGTATTCCTTTGCTTGATGACAGCCGCTACAAACAGGCCAAATATCATTTTACCAGAAATGCGGCTTATGCATTAGCTGCACGCTTTTATCTGAATTATACTCAGCCTGATTTGTCAAACTATGATAAGGTGATTGACTATGCTACAAGGGTATTGGGTGATAATCCGTCAGTGAACTTGCGTAACTGGGAAGCTATCGGCAAGTTGTCAGTGAACGGAGATGTCCAGCCGAATGAATACATTGATGTAGAGAGTCCGGCTAATATCCTGCTTATCAGTTATCACTCTTATTGGGGGTATGTAAGTGGTCCTTATGGATTGGGAGAACGTTATGCACACGGACCTAAGCTTTCGTATGAGACCAATCGTTCCAACGGCCCTTGGGGAAATTATGATCCGTCACATAATGTGTATTATACAGATGTATGGAGCAATTCTTCGGCTTTGCCTACTAAGGTGGTTTCAATGAAGGTAGCTCAATATAAGCAGGTGATTGACCCGGTGGCTGGTACGATTAATGGTTATTGTGTCAATGCGGCACTGACAATGGATGAACTGTTGCTTTCTCGTGCTGAGGCTTATGCGGTGAAGCAGGATTATGAGAGCGCAGTTGCCGATTTGAACGCGTGGATGTTCGCATATACTAATCAGGAGACACCTATGACGGTAGAAAGCATAAATAATTTTTATGGCAGACTGGCATATTATCAACCGTTACAGCCGACTGTGAAAAAGGAATTGCATCCGCAGTTTGCACTCGTCAGTGATGTGCAGGAAAACATATTGCATGCGGTTTTGCAGGCACGCCGTATTACCACTTTGTATGAAGGACTCAGATGGTTGGATATCAAACGGTTCGGTATTACAATTTATCGCCGTTTCATGCGTGATGACGGTAAGATCGATATTATGGATATGATGAAGGCAGATGACGAACGCCGGGCTATTCAGCTTCCTAGTGATGTGATTACTGCCGGTATGAAACCTAACCCAAGAAATTAAGGAGGATGACGTATGAAAAAAATATTTATTTATAGTTGGCTTGTCTTTTTTGCAATGGTGGGTCTGTCTGCCTGCAATAATGAAGAGAACGAGGTGGATACAGCAAACAGTATCTTTGCAGGAGATCTGGTTCCTGGGGAGATGAATGAATTTGATAAATGGTTGCTGGAGAACTATATCTATACTTACAATATTCAGGTAAAGTACAGATTGGATGATAATGAGACGGATGTGAAGTATGATCTGGTTCCGGCTGATTACGATAAGGCTTTTGCCCTGGCCAAGATAGTCAAGTATCTGTGGATGGAGGCTTATGATGAAGTGTGGGGCTTGCAGACTACCCGTGTATATGTTCCGAAGTTGATTCAGATGGTTGGTAATGTGGCTTATACTGAATCGGGTATGATTCTGGGACAGGCAGAACAGGGAATGAAGGTTACGCTTTTTAAAGTAAATGACTTGGATCTGGATAATTTGAATGTGGATGAGTTGAATGAGTTTTATTTCAAGACAATGCATCATGAATTTACTCACATTCTGAATCAGCGTAAGCCGTATGATGTAAATTATGACTTGATTACGGAATCGGATTATGTAGGATCTGACTGGTACCGGATTTCTGGTACAGAAGCACTGCAGAAGGGATTTATTTCAAATTATGCAATGGACCGTGGCTCGGAGGATTTTGCTGAGATGATGTCTATTTACGTAACCAGTACGGCAGACATTTGGGAGAATTATCTGAAAATAGCAGAACCTGATCCGAGTAGTCCATATTATAATCCGAATGTAAACGGTAGGGCTATTATTGAGAAGAAGTTTGCTATTGTGTACAAGTACATGAAGGAATCTTGGAATGTAGATTTGGATGAGCTCCGTGCTGTGGTACAGCGCCGGCAGGCTGATTTCCCGATGTTGTTCAATGATTAAAATGGATGAGGTATGAAAAAAATTGTATTATATGGTTTAATGGCTTGTATTACATGGAGTATGCAGTCATGTCTTTTCAGTGAAGATGATTTGTTTGAGGTATCTTCTGCTGAAAGGGAAAATGCGGCAGTAGAAGAATTGAGCCAGGTGCTGGTCAGTTCAGAAGGAGGATGGAAATTGGGATATCGTTATGGTGGTTCGTCTGGAGACGGTGGAGCTGCAAATATCTTTTTGAAGTTTACTGACAAAGAGGTGGAAATGGCTTCTGATTTTCAGACATCTTCCTATACTGCGGGAGATGTGAAGACCAGTCGTTACTCGATTCAGTCTTATCAGGGTACCATGCTGACTTTCGATTCGTATAACCCTATTCTGCATTCATTCTGTCAGCCTAACAGTTATATGGATCCGGGATATGAAGGAGATTATGAATTCATCGTTCGTTCTGTATCTGAGAATGAAATCATTTTGACTGGTAAAAAGTATGGGGTGGAGATGGCGTTGACTCGTCTGGAACCTGCTACTGACTGGGAGGGTTACCTGACTGCCGCGGCAAATATTGATGTGGAGTCGGATTTCACCTCATTTAATATGTTGGTAAATGGAAAGAATATTGGGAAAATTCAAAGAAATGGAAGAACTTTTATTCTCGCTTCGCAGGATGAGTTTGGTACAGTTTCCTACACGTATGTCCCTTTTATTTTTACCGATAAGGGGATGAACTTGATTCGGCCTTTGACTGTCGGCGAGGTAATGGTTCAGAATTTTACTTGGGATTTCAATTCGAATTCATTTATCTGCACGGACAATGGTGTGGATGTGAAGTGGGTGTTCGAACGTCCTGCAAAATATGATATGTATGTGGGTAAATATAATATCCAGGCAGGTAAACAGCGTATCCCTGTGGAAATAAAGGTAAAGAAGGATGGTAAGAGCTATCAGCTTGTGATACCGTATTCTAGCTGGACCATGGAACTGGAACTGTATTATGATACGGAACGGGATGATATCTCGGTTGCAGGTCAGGTAGCTGGTTATTATAATGGATTCCCGGTTTGTCTGTATCCGGGATCTGCCTCGGGTAATTTCTATGCTGATTTGAACAGCGTTTTCGAAGGACATACGGTAGAAAGGGATGGTTCTATTGAAATCTCCTTTACCAATAATCCGTATACAGAAGGAGCTGGCATGTACGACTGGCTGTTTATCTACGAGGATGGTGGCTACCGGGCCACAGCTATTTGGGAAAATCCGGTATTTGTGAAAGTGTCAGAATGATAAAATGTGTATTATGAAACGAAATCTTTTTTATATTTGGATATTATGCATTTGTTGTGCATTTGCAGCTTGTAGCGAAGAGGATTCTCCGGTATATGATTCAACTTTGAGAATTATTTCGGTAGAAAACATTAATTTTCAGCCTGATGGCGGATGGGGCAGCATTACTGTAGAGGCTGTAGGTACGTTGGAAGCGTCTTCGGACAAGGAGTGGTGTACGTTTAATATCGAAGGGAATACAGTGAATGTGCATGCAGAGCATTTTACTGGAATGTCCAGCCGTACGGCGGCTATTACAATCAATGCTGATGGTAAGAGTGTTACCGTTCCTGTAGTACAGGAGGGACTGGTTATGAGTACCGATGAGTATGATTTGTATCACTGGTTTGATTATTCGGGAGGCAGTTTCTCTTATTCATTTAAGGCAAACTGTACATACGATGTGTCTTTGTCTGCTGATGCGGCATCATGGGTATCTTATGAGATGGACGAAGAGAATCACTTGTTGAATGTTACTGTAAAACCTAATGCAAGCAGTACTCCTCGTGGAGCTGTCATAAGTATTTTTACTTCTACTAAGGAAGTTAAATTGCAAATCTCGCAGGTGGAAGTTGCCGAAGAGATGATAGCTGATGTATGGAACTGTGCTTATTCTTCTATGGGACTGGCTGGTGATGATGGAGTACCTGTGCCTGTAGCTGCAGATGTACCTATACAGAAGACGTCAACCGAACATCTTTACGTGCTTCCTGCTTTAACTTTACAGGATGTTTATCTTCCATTGGTATTTGAGAATGGGCTTTTAAAGATTGCTGCCGGCCAGAATGTGGGAACTATCCAAGGCTTTAACCTGGTGACTTTGTACAGTTCAGAAGGTGGGGCTTTGTTCTTGGAAGGTGATATTGTAGGTCTCCCAATGTATGAGAATGGAAAAGTGGTTTATAAGTTTGGCCGCTCCAGAGCTGCTTCGGGAGGTAGTGCCGTGGCTGATCTGATTCTGGGTGCTTTCCAGGGATCCACTTTTGCAGGTTGGGTAGAACAGGTTTTGAATTTGTCTCTAAGCAAGGATTTATAATGTACAGAGACTTGATAATCAGATAGAATTATTCTCTCTTATAAAGTTTACTATATTCGCGCAGTCGGCTTTGTGAAAAGTCGGCTGCGTACTTTTTATGCCCTTGCCTGAAAGACTGGGAGTGTCTGATATGGATCATGGGAGGAAGGAAGGGCGTGGCTGCTTGTTTTTTCTTTGTAGGTAAGTCGGATATAGCTGAGGAATGGTAAGTGTAATGAATAAGCCTACTGGTGGGGGGTACTGCTTTTGAGAAAAAAAAGGAATTAAGTGGAGGAAACAGGCATCAGGTATGGATGCGGAGGCAGACTGCAAGCGAGTAAGGGGAAAGGGAAGACAAGCGAGAGGGAGATGAAAGGCAGCAAGTAATGGAATGTCTGCGGAATCGGGTTGCAATAGCAGTGCAGGGAATAGATAACAGATCGATCGTACAAGGGGATAAAAAAGCGAATCCCCCGGTTTACATCCCGTAAACCGGAGGATTCTTGCAGTTGGTTTTTATAAGTGATTGCGCAACCGGAATCCGGTTGCTGTTTTTATAGGTTTATTTCTTGTTTTCGATATCCATCTTACGCTTCAGAGCTTCCAGATAGTAGTAGTCTGCATAGTTCAGAGGCACGTCGATTTCGTTGTTGTGAGGAATACTTCCTACGCTGTGCATCAGGATAAAGCGTCCGTTTTCTCCCAGAGCAGCGGTGTAGTTGGGCGATGCCAGTGATTCCATGATCTTGTCGGCATATTCCTTGTAAGAAGCAGCATCCGGCAAGTTGTAAGTGCTGATTTCATACAGTGCAGAAGCGATGACTGCAGCCGAAGAAGCATCTCTCGGTTCGTTCGGAATGTTCGGTGCATCCATATCCCAGTAAGGAACCAGGTCGGCCGGCATTCTCTTGTGGTTCTTCATGAAGTTGAAGGTCTTCAGTGCCTGATCCAGGTACTTCTTGTCGCCGGTTTCACGATAACATACGCTGTATCCGTAGATAGCCCATCCCTGTCCGCGAGACCATGCTGATTCGTGTGCATATCCCTGAGCTGTGTGGCGGTTGCGTACGCTTCCGTCTTTCAGGCTGTAGTCGATTACGTGGTAGCAGCTTCCGTCTTCTCTGAAGTGTTCCTGCAGGGTTCTGTCGGCATGTGCTACGGCTACCTTATAATATGTAGAGTCGCCTGAGAGTTTGGTAGCTTCGAACAGGAGTTCCAGGTTCATCATGTTGTCGATGATAACCGGGCATTCCCAGCCTCTCTGTGACTGCCATCCCTTGTCTACGTTCCAGCTCTGGATGATACCGGCTTTTTCACGGAAACGTGTGCAGAGTGACTTCGCAGCTTCAATCATTACATCCTTGTAGGCTTCCTTGTGGCTCAGACGGAGACCGTTACCGTAGCTGCAGTTTACGATGAAACCGATATCGTGGTGCCATGTCAGAGTCTTGGCCGAATCCAGTGCTTCAGTATATTTCTGTGCCAGCGGAATCAGGGTAGAGTCGTTGGTCAGTTCATACAGATACCATACGTTGCCTGGGAAGAATCCGCTTCTCCAGTCTTCGTATCCGCAGTAGAATACCTTACCTTCCGGAGTCAGCGTAACCGGGTTCAGGATCTTTCCGCTTGCTTCAATTGTGTCGATTTCCAGACCAATCTGTTTTCTCGCGTTTTCAATAGCTTTTTCACTCCAAGTCTTTTCCACTTCCTGTGATTTCTGTGATGTGCAGCTGATAGCTCCGACAGCCATCAGTGACAGTGCACTGGTGCGAAGGATGTTTGCTAACTTCATAAATGATTCTTTTTATATATATGATTATGCTAAAATTATTTTCATGGCTTTCATAGTGTGCCGCGTGGCAGAATCGGATAATCGCTGAAGGATTATCAGCCTGAATTCCAGTTACAATATTAGGACTTTTTTATCAATTAAATATGTACATTTCATACGATTTTATATATAAAATTGTACATATGGATGATTTTTTCAACTGATTCGTATTTCTCCTCTCTTTCCGGGCGGAAAAGACGGGGAATTTTTGATTTTTCGTTCTCCGGGAATGCAAGTGTTTCATTGTTAACGGGAAATCTGTGAATGGAGGATTTTTGAGGCGGATGGACTATTTTGGATAAATAATGGAAGATTGGATACGGATATTTAAGGGATAATGATAATATTTGCAACTGAGATATCACTTGTTTGAAGTTCGATAGTAAATCATAAGCCTTATTGTTCGTTAATCTTAAATGGAAGTTCGTAGCTTGTAAATAAGAAGTACGGAAATATCGTTTGTGACTTTCTAAAATAATCGTTTTTATGTCAACATGGGAAGCCGGGTCTCCGTCAGGGGACAAAGGCTTGACGGCTTGGAGCTGATGTGATATTAGCTCTAAGCTGTTTGTAATTATTTGCTTTTAATTTATTGAAAACAATTTTAATCAATGGATATAATGAGACTTTCAGGTTATGTAATGGGAGGAATGGCCTTGCTGGGCGTTCCGGAATGTATGGCTTTGGAGGCTGCACCACAGGAGTTTCCGAATGTGATTTATGTATTTCCCGACCAGTTCCGCAATCAGGCACTGGCGTTCTGGGGGCAGGATGGGTTTAAGGAGCATGTCAACTGGGTGAACGACCCGGTACATACGCCGAATCTGGACCGGTTCGCGCGTGAGTCGGTGGTGCTGAGCTCGGCCATGAGCAACTGTCCGCTGAGTAGTCCGCACCGCGGAATGTTGCTTACGGGGATGTATCCTAACCGGAGCGGGGTGCCCTTGAACTGTAACTCTGAGCGTCCTATCAGTTCGCTGCGCGAGGATGCGGAGTGTATCAGCGACGTGTTCAGCAAGGCGGGATACGACTGTGCGTACTTCGGAAAGCTGCATGCCGACTTCCCTACACCGAATGATCCGGAGAATCCGGGACATTATGTAGAGGACAGGGTGCCTGCCTGGGATGCGTATACACCGGCCGAGAGACGGCATGGATTCAATTATTGGTATTCGTACGGTACGTTCGACGTGCATAAGGACCCGCACTACTGGGATACGAATGGAAAGAAGCACGAGCCGAAGGAGTGGTCGCCGCTGCATGAGGCTGCGCAGGTGGTGAAGTACCTGAGAAACGAACAGGGGGAACGCGACGGAAAGAAGCCGTTTTTCATGATGGTGGGAATGAATCCGCCGCACAGTCCTTACCGTTCGCTGGAGGATTGCGAGGAGGAGGATTTCAACTTGTATAAGAATGTACCGCTGGAGAAACTGCTGGTGCGCCCGAATGCGGGACTGAAGATGGAGAAGGCGGAGTCGGCACGGTATTATTTTGCTTCGGTAACGGGTGTCGACCGGGCTTTCGGGCAGATTCTGGCGGCGCTGAAGGAACTGAACCTGGATAAGAATACGATTGTGATTTTTGCTTCCGACCATGGAGAGACCATGTGCAGTCAGTGGACGGACGATCCGAAGAATTCTCCGTATGCGGAATCAATGAATATTCCGTTCCTGGTGCGTTATCCGGAGGTGCTGAAGCCGCGGGTGGACGACATGATGATGTCTACGCCGGATATCATGCCTACGGTACTGGGCTTGTGTGGACTGGAGGACCGGATTCCGCAGGAGGTGCAGGGCCGCAACCTGGCTCCGCTGTTCTTCAACGGAAACGTGCGGATGGTGCGTCCGGATGCGGCGCTGTATATCCAGAACCTGAACGGAGACAAGGATAAGGACGGTATGGTGAGAAGTTATTTCCCGTCGGCGAGGGGTATCAAGACCAAGGATTATACGCTGGCTATCTTCATCGACAAGAAGACGGGTAAGATAAAGAATACGATGCTGTATCACGATGCGGTGGATCCTTATCAGCTGAAGAACCTGCCGCTGGAGGAGAACCGTGAGGTGGTGGCTTCCCTGTGCAAGCGGATGGGAGCGATGCTGAAGGAGATAGATGATCCCTGGTACCGCGACCGGATTCTCTCGGACATGATTCCGTATTGATGGAGGCGGACAGAGGAGTGTGACAATATTAATTAAATGTATATCATGGGAAATTTAAGAAGATATATTTGTGGGGCCGGGATGCTGTGGATGGCTGCCGCATGGTGTCCGGCAAAGGCACAGGTGGTGAAGCACGAGCGTCTGCTCTCGTTTGAGGGAACGGAGGTACCGGCCGATTTTACTGCGGAAAACGGGGTGCTGGGCATCAATGACGAGCATTATAAGGATGGCAAGCATTGCCTGTCGTGGGAGTTTGAACCGGGGGCGGTGCTGTCGCTCAAGAGGGATTTGAAGTTTGAACGGAAGGATCCTACGGGAAAGGATACGTACCTGTCGGCATTTATCGTGTGGGTGTACAGTGAACAGGCGCACGACAAGCAGATTGAGTTTCAGTTCCTGAAGGACGGAAAGGTCTGTGCTTCTTTCCCGTTCGGCATTAACTTTACCGGATGGCGGGGGGCCTGGGTATGTTATGAAAGAGACATGCAGGGAACTCCCGAGGAGGGGATGAATGAGTTGAGAATCGTGGCTCCCGATGTCAAGGGAAAGCTGTTCTTCGACCATATGATTACCGGTGCCAAGGTGGATGCGCGCCAGCAGACGGCAGACGTGCAGGTGCCTTTTGTCAACAAGCTGACGAAGAGTCACTGGCTGATGATTTATCCGCATTCGCTGTGGAAGCCGGATATTGCGCTGGAGGCACTTACTCCGGCTTTGAAGCAGGATATTCAGCGGATGGAGAAGCGTTTCCTGGATATGCTGTACACGCCTTCGGTCTGCAAGCCGAAGGAGGTGGAGACCATCCGCAAGGAGTATGACCGCTACGGCATCGTGTATAAGAACGGAAAGGTGAGCGGAATGCCCATATTCATGGTGCGTCAGGCGGAGGCTTACGAGCGGCTGGTACCGGACTGGAACAAGGATATGTTCGTGAAACTGGGCATGGAGATGGCGCGTTACTTCGACCTGATGAAGCGCATTGCCTTTGCTTACCGGAATACGGATTCGGAGGAGGTACGGCAGGAAATGAAGGAGAAGTTCCTGGCGATGTACGATCATATTACGGATCAGGGAGTGGCTTATGGCAGCTGCTGGGGAAATATCCATCATTACGGATACAGCGTGCGCAGTCTGTATGTGTCTTATTTCCTGATGAAGGATGTGCTCCGGAATGCCGGAAAACTGGAGGAGGCGCAGCGTACGCTGCAGTGGTATGCCATTACGAATGAGGTGTATCCGAAGCCTACGGTGAACGGCATTGACATTGATACGTTTAATACGCAGACGCAGGGACGGATGGCGAGCATCCTGATCATGGAGGATTCGCCCGAGAAGTTGCAGTACCTGCGTTCTTTCTCGCGCTGGCTGGATTTCGGCTGTCGTCCTTCGGAGGGACTGGCGGGTTCGTTCAAGCGTGACGGGGCGGCTTTCCATCATTGCAACAACTATCCGGCGTATGCGGTAGGTGGACTGGAAGGGGCTACGAATATGATTTACCTGTTGAGCGGAACGGATTTCAGGGTATCGGAAGAGGCGCACCGGACGGTGAAGGAGGTGCTGCTGGCCATGCGTTTTTATTGCAATACGTGGCAGTGGCCGCTGTCGATGTCGGGCAGACACCCGAACGGTAAGGGACAGCTGATCCCGTCGCATTACGGTACGATGGCGGTGGCCGGAAGTCCGGACGGTAAGGAAAAATACGACAGGGAGATGGCAGAGGCTTATCTGAGACTGACTTCGTATGCGGCTACGCAGGATAAGAATGCGCCGGATTATCTGCCTAAGACTTCTCCGAAAAAGGAAAAGCAGTTGAGAGAGGAACTGACAAAGGCGGGTTACCGGGCTGAGACGGATCCGTCGGGCAACCTGGCGCTGGGATACGGTTGTGTATCGGTGCAGCGGAGAGACAACTGGTCGGCGGTGGTGAGAGGGCACTCGCGTTATCTGTGGGCGGCCGAGCATTACCTGGATGCGAATTTCTACGGGCGTTATCTGGCGCACGGCAGCATGCAGATTCAGACTGGAAAACCGGGAGAGAAGGTGACGTTTGCTACGAGTGGGTGGCAGGAGGCTGGATTCGACTGGAACCGTATTCCGGGAGCGACGTCGATTCACTTGCCTTTCGATCAGTTGAGGGCCAAGGTGCTGAACGTGGATGCGTTCTCAGGAATGGAGGAAATGCTTTATTCGGACGAGGCGTTTGCAGGCGGCTTGTCGCACCGGGGTGAGAACGGTAACTTCGGTATGAAGCTGCACGAGCATGATAAGTACAACGGTTCGATGCGGGCACGGAAGTCGTACCATTTCCTGGGGGATGTGATTGTCTGCCTGGGTACGGGCATCGAGAATGAGAACCGGGAGTATCCGACGGAGACAACGGTCTTCCAGTTGGCGGCCAATTCTCCGGAACGGGTGGATTTCTGGAACAATCGGAGTGGGTTCGAGGTTATGGCGGACCGGGCGTACCTGGATCCGAACGGAGTGGGATACTGCTTGTCGAAGGCTTCGGCGGGAATTGCCCGTTTCGAAAAGAATTTCCCGCAGGTGACTGTGGGCGAGCGCAGTACGAAGCCGACTCAGGGGGACTGGGTTTCGCTGGTGCTGGCGCACGGCAAGGCTCCGAAGGGAGGAGAGTATGAATATGCGGTGTTGCCGCGGACTACGGCGAAGGAGCTGAAGGCGTTTGTGCGGAAGCCGGCTTACCGGGTGTTGCGGAAGGATCAGTCGGCGCATGTGGTGGCCGATCCGGAGCAGGGGCTGACTTCGTATGTGTTGTTCGAGGGCGGAGTGGAACTGCCGGAACGCGGGCCGGTGGCGAAGGCGGATACGTCTTGCCTGGTCATGACGCAGGCAGAGGGCAAGATGCTTCGGATGACGGTGGCACAGCCTGACCTGGCTTTGTATCGCGGTCCGAGTGATGAGGCTTTCGACGAGAACGGCAAGCGGATCGAGCGGAGTATTTATTCGCGTCCGTGGAAGTTCGACAAGAGTCTGGAGATTCCGGTACGGATTACCTTGAAAGGAAAGTGGGCGTTGAAGGAAACACCGTTCTGCAAGGTGGTTGAGGCTGGAAAGAAGGAGACTGTGCTGGAGTTTGTGTGCAAGGATGCCGCCAGCTTTGAAGTGGAGCTGACCAAGATGTAACTATTGTTGGGTATATATTGTGTGAGAAAAACGGGTACCGAAGGGGATTTCCTCAGACGGTTACCCGTTTTTTGATGGATATAGTTGGGAAGAGGAAAGGAAGTATAGGTGATTTTCTACCTGCGGGGCGGGGTTGTACAACCCGGATGGGGAGGTTGTGCAACTTCCGTACGCGGGTTGGACGACCTTCGTATGGAGGTTGGATTATATATAAACAGGAGGAAAGGAGAGTTTCTTTGTGGAAAAGGATTTTTTCTGATGTATTTCTGCTTTATTTTATCCGGAAAGACCCATATAGCGAATCTTGAAGCGTATTTCCGGCGGATATATACGAAAAAAGGAGAGTAAAAACTCTCCTTATCGTTGGGCTACCTGGATTCGAACCAAGAAAAACAGGACCAGAATCTGTTGTGTTACCATTACACCATAGCCCAGAATGTCATTGTCGACGCTTCGTTTTTGTTTCGACGGTGCAAAGGTACAGCTTTTTTCAAAACCTACAATCTTTTCCCGATATTTTTTTTAAAAAAATGATTAAAAAAATAATTATGGTTACTTTTTTTCGTGATGTACAGAAAAGCAAGTATATTTGCGAGATAGTAAAAGTAGAAAATTTAGCGTAACTAAAAAAACTATAAATGAGCAACAAGACAGAAATTTTAGTACAAAAAATCACAGAAGGAATTCAGGAAAAGAAGGGAAAGAAAATCACAGTTGTAGATTTAACTGAGATTCATGATACGATATGCAAGTATTTTGTAATTTGCCAGGGTAATTCTCCCAGCCAGGTGCTGGCCATTGTCGACTCGGTCAAGGAATATGTCCGCAAGGAGACAGGTGAAAAGGCTTTGGGAGCCGACGGTATGCGTAATGCACAGTGGGTGGTACTGGATTATGCAGACGTGCTGGTTCATATTTTCCTTCCGGAAGCTCGCGAGCATTATCAGCTGGAATATTTGTGGGCTGACGCGAAGTTGACTGAAATCCCTGATTTGGATTGAGAGTGTGGAGGCGGAAGACGCTTTTGGAAAGCGGGGTCCGCGAGTATTGTAATTAATAGCAATGAATAGTGATGAGCAATAATATGAATGATAATAAGCCCAAGATTAATATTCCCCGCCCGAACTTGAGCTGGCTGTACGTGCTGATTGCCGTATTTTTCCTTTTTCTTTATATCTCCAGCGATGAGGGAGGCGTGGTAAAGCAGGTTTCCTATACGGAATTTAAAGAAATTGTGAACAAGGGATATGCCGACAAGATTGTGGCATATGACGATAATACGGCTGAGGTGTTTATTAAGCCGGACCATGTGGTGGATGTATTCAAGAATGATGCGAAGCGGGCTGGAAAGAGCCCGGCGGTGAATGTGCAGGTGGGCTCGATGGAGGCGCTTGACAAGTTCCTGGAGAAGGAACAGGAGGCAGGACACTTTACCGGTGAGGTGAGTTATGAGAAGCATACGGATTATTTCAGTATCATTTTCTGGAATGTCGCTCCTTTCCTGCTGTTGTTCGGAGTCTTTATGCTGATCATGCGGCGCGTAGGCGGGGGCGGTGCTCCCGGTGGTGCGGGCAATGTGTTCAGTGTGGGCAAGAGCAAGGCGCAGTTGTTTGAAAAGGGTTCCAACCGCATTACGTTCAAGGATGTGGCCGGACAGGCTGCGGCCAAGCAGGAGGTGCAGGAAATCGTGGAGTTCCTGAAACAGCCTCAGAAGTATACCGAACTGGGAGGTAAGATTCCTAAGGGCGCCTTGCTGGTAGGTCCTCCGGGAACGGGTAAGACGTTGCTGGCAAAGGCGGTAGCCGGAGAGGCGGAGGTTCCGTTCTTCTCGATTTCGGGATCGGACTTTGTGGAAATGTTTGTCGGAGTGGGTGCTTCGCGTGTGCGCGACCTGTTCCGTCAGGCAAAGGAAAAGTCGCCGTGTATTATTTTTATCGATGAGATTGATGCGGTAGGACGGGCTCGTGGCAAGAACCCGAGTATGGGTGGAAATGACGAGCGCGAGAATACCTTGAACCAGTTGCTGACGGAAATGGACGGATTCGGTTCCAACAGCGGGGTGATTATCCTGGCGGCAACCAACCGTGTGGATATTCTGGACAAGGCGTTGCTGAGAGCGGGTCGTTTCGACCGTCAGATATATGTGGACCTTCCGGACCTGAACGAGCGTAAGGAGGTGTTCGGGGTGCATTTGCGTCCGTTGAAGCTGGATGATACGGTGGATGTGGACTTGCTGGCACGTCAGACTCCGGGATTCAGTGGGGCGGATATTGCCAATGTATGTAACGAGGCGGCTCTGATTGCTGCGCGCCATTCAAAGAATGCGGTGGGCAAGCAGGATTTCCTGGATGCGATTGACCGTATTGTGGGTGGGCTGGAGAAGAAGACGAAGGTGATGACGGCTGCCGAGAAGCGTACGATTGCGCTGCACGAGGCGGGTCATGCCACTATTTCGTGGTTCCTGGAACATGCCAATCCGTTGATTAAGGTGACAATCGTACCTCGCGGACGGGCATTGGGTGCTGCATGGTATTTACCGGAAGAGCGTCAGATTACGACGAAGGAGCAGATGCTCGATGAGATGTGTGCGACACTGGGTGGACGTGCGGCCGAAGAGGTGATGCTGGGGCATATCTCTACGGGAGCGATGAACGATTTGGAGCGGGTAACCAAGCAGGCTTACGGAATGGTGGCCTATGCGGGTATGAGCGACAAGTTGCCGAACCTGTGTTATTACAATAATGAGGAATACAGTTTCAGTAAGCCTTACAGTGAACATACGGCCGAGCTGATTGACCAGGAGGTGAAACAGATGGTGAATGAGCAGTATGAGAGAGCCAAGAACCTGTTGCTCAAGCATAAGGAAGGTCATAATCAATTGGCACAGCTGCTGATTGAGCGTGAGGTGATTTTCGCGGAAGACGTGGCACGTATCTTCGGTGAACGTCCGTGGACATCGCGTACGGAGGAGATTATGGCTATCGAGGAACAGGAGAAGAAGGCGCAGCAGGAGGATACTGAAGCTCGTCAGGAGGAACCGAAAGGGTTGCCTGAAACGGGAGAGAAGTCTTCGGAGACTGAACAGGAAAATAAGGCTGAAGCATAACCGGATACCCCGGATTTCGGATACTTTTCCGGATGGGAAAAGTGGAGGAATCCGGGGTGTCTTATATAATTTATAGGAAGTATGAAGAGTAATTTTATCCAACGTGCGATTACAGGAGTGATCTTTGTGGGTGTGCTGGTAGGGGCTATCATGGGCGGACCGGTGACGTTTACCCTTTTGTTTGCCTTGATTACGGCATTGACCATTTATGAGTTTGGAACGATTGTCAACCGGCATGTGCCGGATGTGCAGATCAACCGGCTGATCTCTGTATTGGCGGGAGTCTTTCTGTTCCTTTGCTTCGGCTATGTGGGACTGATTCCGGGAAAGGAGGAGGTGTTTGTTCCGTATCTGTTCCTGATGTTGTATCTGATGATCAGTGAATTGTACCGGAAGCAGAAGAATCCGATTCACAACTGGGCTTATACGATGATGAGCCAGATGTATATTGCGTTGTCTTTTTCGATGTTGAATGTGCTGGCTTATCATAATGCGGGGGCTGAGAGTGTGTCGCAGTATAATCCGATTTTGCCGTTGTCGATTTTTATCTTCAATTGGGTGAATGATTCGGGGGCTTATTGTGTGGGATCGCTCTTGGGTAAGCACCGGTTGTTTGAGCGTATTTCTCCTAAAAAATCCTGGGAGGGTTCTATCGGCGGAGCGTGCTTCTCGGTGGTAGCTGCGGTGGTGCTGGCTCATTTCTTCTCTTTCCTGAGTCTGGGTGAATGGATCGGACTGGCGCTGGTGGTAGTGGTATTCGGTACGTTGGGCGACCTGACCGAGTCGTTGCTGAAGCGTACGGTACAGATTAAGGATTCGGGAAATATCCTGCCGGGACACGGGGGGATGCTTGACCGTTTTGACAGTACACTGATGGCGGTACCGGCTGCGGTATTGTATTTGTATGTGGTGTCTATGCTGAACTGAGTGTAAGGGTTGATTTCTGCCTTCGGACTGGGGGCAGGAGGAGTATGATAGGAGTCTCAGGCCGGTCAGTCGGAAATCCCGACCGACCGGCCTGAGCTATGTTTACAGGGGCAGATACGGAAGGTATGCTGCTCCTTTTTATTTGTAATCAGTTGTTTGCCAGTATGGTATGTCGTTTCTAATAGTTTTCTAATACGCTTCTAATAGTTTTCTAACAGCCTCCCGGGAAAATGCTTCTTACTTTTGCGGCGTGAAAATCAACTAGGGTAGTAATTTGTAAATGTGAAGGACTATGTGGAAGAAGAAAACACGAAAGACTCAGTTTGCTTTTAATGCTGAAAAGGTATTTCTGGCTGCGGCACAACCGCTGGATACTGTTTGGGGATATTTTCAGACAACCCGTTCGGGGCTGACTGGTGAGGAGATAGAGAACAGGCAGGAAGTGTATGGGAAGAATGAGGTGGAGCATGAGAAAAAGAAAAACCCGGTTTCGGCTTTCATAAAGGCTTTTATCAATCCGTTTATCGGGGTACTGACCGGACTGGTTGTCATTTCGTTTGTGCTGGATGTGCTGCTGGCGGAACCCGGAGAGCAGGATTGGACGGCAATCGTGATTATCTCGACAATGGTGATTGTGAGTACGATTCTTCGTTTCTGTCAGGAGTGGAAGGCGAATGTGTCGAGCGAGGCGCTGCTGAAAATGGTGATAAATACTTGTTACGTGAGACGGGCGGGTGAGCAGGATGAGGAAATCAGCATTGCGGAACTGGTTCCGGGGGATGTGGTGATGATTGCTGCGGGAGACATGATTCCGGCGGATATCCGTATCATTGAGGCAAAGGACTTGTTTGTCAGTCAGTCTTCGTTGACGGGAGAGTCGGACCCGATTGAGAAATGTGCGGAGAATAAGGAGAATAAATATAACAAGGGCAGTGTGGTGGAACTGGACAACATTTGTTTCATGGGATCGAATGTGGTGAGTGGTTCGGCTACCGGAATTGTCTTTGGTACGGGAAACAATACGTATCTGGGTACGATTGCGAAGAGCATTGCGGGACACCGGGCAGCTACGGCTTTCGACCGGGGTATCAGTAAGGTGAGCTTCCTGCTGATTCGTTTCATGCTGGTAATGATTCCTTTTGTGTTCCTGGTAAACGGACTGACGAAGGGCGACTGGCTGGAAGCGTTTATCTTTGCGGTTTCGGTGGCTGTGGGACTGACTCCGGAGATGCTGCCGATGATTGTGACTGCCAATCTGTCGAAGGGGGCAGTGGCGATGTCGAAGAAAAAGACGATTGTGAAGGATCTGAATGCAATCCAGAATTTTGGGGCGATGAATATTCTTTGTACCGATAAGACGGGTACGCTGACTTGCGACCAGATTGTGCTGGAGAAGTATATCAATGCGGATGGCAGCAGGGATGTGGAGAAGCGTATTCTGCGTCATGCTTATTTCAACAGTTTTTTCCAGACGGGACTGAAGAATCTGATGGATAAGGCGATTTTGTCGCACGTGAAGGAACTGGATATGGAGCATCTGAAGGACAATTACCGGAAGGTGGATGAGATTCCGTTCGATTTTACGCGTCGCCGGATGTCGGTGGTGGTGGAAGACAGACAGGGAAAGCGTCAGATTATCACTAAGGGAGCGGTAGAAGAGATGCTGGAGATTTGTTCGCATGCGGAGTTTAGGGGTGAGGTGCGTCCGTTCTCGGAGGAACTGAAGAAGAATGCCAAGAGCATCAGTGAGCAGATGAACAAGCAGGGTATGCGGGTACTGGCCGTGGCACAGAAGAGTTACCTGGACAAGGAATGTGACTTTAGTGTGAAGGATGAGAATGACATGGTGCTGATCGGGTATCTGGCTTTCCTCGATCCTCCCAAACCGTCGGCTGCCAGTGCCATCCGGCAGTTGCATGAGCACGGTGTAGAGGTGAAGATCCTGTCGGGCGACAACGATGCGGTGGTAAGAACCATTGCACGTCAGGTGGGTATTGATACGACGAATGCGCTGACCGGTGTGGACTTTGCTGCCTTGAGTGAGGAGCAGCAGTTGGTGGCAGTGCGCGAGACAACGGTATTCTCCAAACTGACTCCCATCCAGAAGACGCAGATCATTGCTTTGCTGCAGGAACAGCAGAATACGGTGGGATTCCTGGGAGATGGTATTAATGATGCGGCAGCGCTGAGGCAGTCGGATATCGGTATCTCGGTGGATTCGGCTGTGGATATCGCGAAGGAGAGTGCGGACATTATTCTGCTCGAAAAGGACCTGATGGTACTGGAAGACGGGGTACTGGAAGGCAGAAAGACGTTCGGAAATATTACGAAGTATATCAAGATGACGGCAAGCTCGAACTTTGGAAATATGTTCAGTGTAATGGCGGCCAGTGCGTTCTTGCCTTTCTTGCCGATGCTGCCGATTCATCTGCTGATACAGAATCTGTTGTATGATGTGTCACAGACTACCATCCCGTTCGACCGGATGGATGCGGATTACCTGAAAAAGCCTCGCAAGTGGGATGCTTCCGACTTGAGCCGGTTCATGATTTTCATCGGCCCTATCAGTTCGGTATTTGACATTGTGACTTATCTGGTAATGTGGTATGTGTTCGACTGCCAGTCGGTGGATCATCAGACTCTGTTCCAGTCGGGATGGTTCATCGAGGGACTGCTGTCACAGACGCTGATTGTGCATATGATCCGTACGCGGAAGATTCCGTTCTTCCAAAGCCGGGCTTCCTGGCAGGTGACGGGACTGACCTTGCTGATCATGGCTGTAGGTATTGTGATTCCGTTTACGCCTTTCGGCAGTTCAATCGGTCTGTCGGCATTGCCGCTGAGTTATTTCCCGTGGCTGGCAGGTATTCTGCTGTCGTATTGTGTACTGACACAGGTGATTAAGAACTGGTATATCAAACGTTTCGTAAAATGGTTGTAAGAGATGAGGGTAGGATTGAGGACATGTTGCCTGATGGGAGTGGCTGTAACGGGCAGCCACTGCCTGATGGCTCAGCATGTGGGCTTGACGTATACTGCTGAAATGCAGACGGATTTCAGAGAAAATGGTTACAATTGGGTAAATCTGCTGCGCGCCGAGGGTACGTGGAACTTGGGAAAGGGAGTTGGTTTTCATGTGGCTTCCATCAGTATTGCCAAGACGCGGGAGGAGCGGCTGGCGAATGACTTGCAGACTTTTTCAAATATTGAGGAGGACAACTTGCCGTTGTCGCTGGCGGTGCTGGGAGTAGAGTGGAAGGTGGGCAGGTCGGTCTTCTTCGGGGGAATCAGGAATGTGAATGAGGATTATTTCACGTCGCCGGTGACTTCGTTGTTTACGAACAGTTCGTGTGGCATTTTCCCTACGCTGTCGGTGAATTTCCCATTGGCCAATTATCCGATGTCGTCGGTGTGTGTGGATTATAAACTGGAACTGGATAAGTGGATGTGGGAGGCTTCTGTCTACAACGGTGTGGGATATAAGGCCTGGAGCGGAAGAGAGAATATGTTCCGGTTTTGTCCGGGAGAAGATGGAATAATGGGTGTAACATCTGTAAATTATCAGAGTAACAGTGGCAATGGTTATTATATGGGGGCTGCTTTACGTTACGGGCTGCCTGTGGTTGATGAGATGGGAAATCCGGAACTGGAAGGGAAGACGGTGGAGAAGGAAGTGAAAGCGGTGGTCTGGGGATATACCGAACAGAAGTTGGGCAACCGTGTGTCTCTTTTGTGTCAGGGGTCTGTGGCTCCGTCGCGCGACTGGGGATGCCGGAGTTATGCCGGAGGCGGACTGGTGTTTCACGGAAACAACGACCGGTGGACCGGAGGTGTGTTTGTGGATTATGCGGATTTTACGGACGCGTATGAATGGGCCGGGGAACTGACTTGCCGGATTCCTTGTCTGAAGAAAGGGTATGTTCAGCCGACTTTACACGTTATTGTGAACAGTCGGGAGAGGAATCTTATCGGATTGTTGAGACTGGGGTATGAAATCTAGCAAAGGGGAGAAGGGATCTGTAAGGTGAAAAACGGTATTTCTCGGATGAGGCTGATGATTGGGGAGCAAATGAAAAGGTCATGGAAACAAAGAAAAATCAATCTCTTTTTTTAGTTTTTGGAAAGAAGGCTTGCATATCTCGATTATTTTAATCAATATTGTGAGCAGTTTTTGCAGAAAATAAAAGGAATGTATAAAAAAGAGATATTGGGATAGAACCGTTTGCAAGTCATCCGGTTAGGGTGTATGGAAACAGGCTTCCGAATGTTTTTAAATGTTTGTATCTATGAGAAAGTATGTGAAAATAGCAGTGCTGGTACTGGTGGCACTGATATTTGTGGGCACCTTTGTTTTTTTGTATCAAAAATCTCAGCCTCAGGATACCGTGTATCACATATTGCCTGTGGAGCGGACCGATGTGGTGCAGGCTACGGTAGCTACCGGAAAGATTGAGCCGAGGGATGAGGTGCAGATCAAGCCTCAGATTTCGGGAATCATTGCGGAGGTATATAAGGAAGCCGGTCAGCAGGTGAGCAAGGGAGAGGTGATTGCAAAGGTGAAGGTGATTCCGGAACTGGGACAGTTGAATGCAGCGGAAAGCCGGGTTCGTCTGGCGGAAATGAACGGACGGCAGGCGGAAATCGACCTGGAGCGAATGGAGAAGCTGTATCAGGATAAGCTGGTGAGCAATGAGGAGTATGAAAAGACGTTGCTTGCAGCCCGTCAGGCACGTGAGGAGATTCAGGCTGCAAAGGACAACCTGGAGATTGTCAAGGAGGGAATTACCAAGAACAGCGCTTCTTTCAGTAGTACGCTGATCCGTTCTACCATTACCGGACTGATACTGGATGTGCCGGTAAAGGTGGGAAATTCGGTAATCATGAGTAATACGTTCAACGACGGAACCACCATTGCAACGGTGGCGGATATGGGCGACCTGATTTTCCGGGGAAATGTCGATGAGACGGAAGTGGGAAGAATCAAGGAGGGTATTCCGGTGAAAATCAAGCTGGGAGCCTTACAGAATATGACGTTCGATGCGGTACTGGAGTATATTTCTCCGAAAAGCGTGGAGAACAACGGAGCCAATCAGTTTGAAATCAAGGCGGCTATTACGGTTCCCGACAGTGTGACCATACGTTCGGGATACAGTGCCAATGCGGAAATGGAGCTGCAGCGGGCAGAACAGGTACTGGCTATTCCTGAGAGCGCGGTGGAATTCAGAGGGGATACGGTATATACTTATGTACTGACAGACAGTGTCCCGGTGCAGAAGTTTGAACGCCGCAGGATACAGACCGGAGTGAGTGATGGAATTCACATTGAGGTAAAGGAAGGCCTTTCGGCTGCCGACCGGGTGCGTGGATTGAAGATGGAAGGATTATAATGAAAAAGGTATGAGAAAACTGCAAGTTCTTGGAGTGTTATCCTTGCTTTGTGCCTCTCCGTTTCAGGCACAGGAAGTATGGGATCTGAAGCGTTGCATCGATTATGCGATTGAACACAATCTGACGGTCAAGCAGCAGGAGGTAGCGAGAGATAAGAGTGAGGTGGATTTGAGTACCTCCAAAAACAGCCGGCTGCCGGATTTGAATGGTAGTGTTTCCCATTCTTTCAACTTCGGAAGAAGTATTCAGGCCGATAATACGTATAGTAGTATCAATACACAGAATACAGGGTTTAACCTGTCGACCAGTGTCCCGCTTTTTACGGGAATGCAGCTTACGCACAACATCGCACTTTCTAAGTTGAACCTGAGTGCGGCCATTGAGGATCTGAATAAGGCAAAAGAAGATATCAGCATTCAGGTTGCCTCCTCGTATCTTCAGGTACTGTTCAACCAGGAACTGATGGAGGTGGCTCATCGTCAGGTTGATTTGAGTCAGGAGATAAAGGCGCAGAAAGAGGCGTTCTATAAAGCCGGAAAGGCTTCGCGTGCCGAATGGTATGAAGCGCGTTCCCGGGTGGCTCAGGATGAGCTTTCGGCGGTTCAGGCAGACAACAACTATAAGTTGGCTTTGCTCGACCTTTCGCAGTTGCTGGAACTTCCTTCTCCGGACGGTTTTGCGATATTGTCACCGAAGGTGGATACGGTACAGAGCCAGAGTATGGCAATGTCTCCTGCCGATATCTATACCGATGCGTTACTGATCAAACCGTCGATCAAGGCTGCACAGTACCGGGTACAGGGAGCGCAGAAGAGTATCCGTATCGCCCAGAGTGCTTATTATCCGAAACTGAGTCTGGGGGCCGGACTGAGTACCAATTTTTATAATGTGTCGGGACGGGAAAACGGCAACTTCGGGTCACAGCTTCGTGATAACTTCAGTCAGTACATCGGATTTTCGCTGAATATTCCGATATTCAACCGTCTGTCTACACGGAATCAGGTGAGAAGTGCGCGACTTCAGCATACTACACTGAGCTGGCAACTGGAGGAAAGTAAGAAGACTTTGTATAAGGAAATACAGCAGGCTTATTATAATGCCCAGAATGCCAGTGCCAAGTACCGGAGCAGCCGGGTGGCCGATGAGGCTGCGGAAGAGTCTTTCGCACTGATCAAGGAAAAGTATCTGAACGGAAAGGCTACGGCCACTGAATATAACGAATCAAGAACGGCATGGATGAAGGCGGTTTCCGACCGTATTCAGGCTAAATATGATTATTTGTTCCGGGTGAAGATACTCGATTTTTACCGGGGCATTCCGCTGGAATTAGAGTAACTGATAGGAGGAAACCGATAACCCGCAGTGACAACTTCTGTATATGAAGCATCTGGCAAGTTCTTCATATACAGAAGTTTTTTTATGCGGATTTCACAGATTACCTCTGATATCTTATGTTTTTAATCAAAAAAAAGCAAATTTATAACAGAAAAGTTTGTATCTTTGCCCCAAATTTATAATTAAAAGGTATGAGTTATAATTTACTTAAAGGAAAAAGAGGTATTATCTTTGGTGCTTTGAATGAACAGTCTATCGCTTGGAAAGTAGCAGAAAAGGCTGTAGAAGAAGGAGCTGTCATTACTTTGTCTAATACTCCGGTTGCAGTCCGTATGGGTGAAGTTTCAGCTTTGGCAGAAAAATTGAACTGTGAAGTGATTCCGGCTGATGCTACTTGTGTAGCTGATCTTGAAAATGTATTCAAGCGCTCAATGGAAGTACTTGGGGGTAAAATCGACTTTGTACTGCACTCTATCGGTATGTCACCGAACGTACGTAAGAAACGTACTTATGATGACTTGGATTATGATATGCTGAGCAAAACATTGGATATTTCTGCAGTATCATTCCACAAGATGATTCAGGCAGCAAAAAAACTGGATGCCATCAATGAATACGGTTCTATCGTAGCATTGAGCTATGTGGCAGCACAGCGTACATTCTACGGATATAATGATATGGCAGACGCCAAAGCATTGCTGGAATCAATCGCACGCAGCTTCGGATACATCTATGGCCGTGAGCATCATGTGCGTATCAATACCATTTCTCAGTCGCCGACCATGACAACTGCCGGATCGGGAGTGAAGGGTATGGATAAACTGTTCGATTTCGCAAACCGTATGTCTCCTCTGGGCAATGCTTCGGCTGATGAGTGTGCAGACTACTGTATCGTGATGTTCTCTGACCTCACCCGTAAGGTGACTATGCAGAACCTCTTCCACGACGGCGGATTCTCTAGCGTGGGTATGAGTTTGCGTGCCATGGCTACTTACGAAAAGGGTCTGGACGAATATAAGGACGAAAACGGTAACATTATCTACGGATAATATTCATGGATGAATGAAAAACATTATCGTACTGATATTGATGAGTCTTTTTGCCTTGACTGCTTGTCTTTCTGACAGGCAGCAGGGCATTAATTCTTTACAGACAGACGTGAAGGTTTTTCGTTACGACCGTCTGCAGTATGAAGCGGTGGCGCTGAACAGCTTTTCCGCAATGCAGAAAATGAGTCTTGACTGTCCGCAGGCTACCAAGATTCTGATTGAAGAGGTACTTGGACTGGGCCGCGTCAACGAACCGGCCATCAACGAGCGGTTGTGTGCCTACTATTCCGATTCGGTACTGCTGAAACTGATGGAAGATGCCGAAAGCAAGTTCAAGGACATGACATGGATAGAGGAAGGGCTGACTGACGGTTTCAGAAACCTGGTACGGGAAGTTCCCGAAATCCCGGTTCCCCGCATCTATGCCCAGATATCTGCCCTGAACCAGTCCGTGGTAGTAGGAGACAGTCTGGTCGGATTCAGTCTGGACAAATACATGGGAGAGGATTATCCGCTCTACCAAAAATATTATTATGCCTACCAGCGCAGGTCGATGAATCCGGAGCGTATACTGCCGGATTGCTTTACTTTCTACCTGATGAGCTATTATCCGTTTCATTGGATGCCCAACCATCGTTCGCTGTTCGATATCATCATGCACCAGGGAAAGATTAACTGGGTAGTGAAACACATCCTGAAACTGAAATCGGACGCTGCTGTATTGGGATATACAGAGGATGAAAGCCGCTGGTGCAAGAAAAACAGGAAAAAAATCTGGGAATGGATGAAGTCGCAAGGACATCTCTCCAGTACCGACCCGATGGTTATCCGGGCCTATACTCATCCCGATCCGAGCGCTGTATTCAACGGTGAGAAAATTCCCCCTGTCATAGGTGTATGGATGGGAATGCAGCTGGTACAGAAGTATATGGATGAGCATCCGGACCTGAGTATCAAGGAACTGCTCGAGACCCAGTATTTTGATGATTTGTCTTTAAATTGATTATTAGTCTTTTCCCTGTCTGAGGGAGAAATATGGAATTATGGAAACCGCATTGTATTTACTTCCCGTTACATTGGGAGATACCCCCCTGGAACAAGTGTTGCCTGCTTACAATAAGGAGATTATTTGTCAGATTAAGCATTTTATTGTAGAAGACGTGCGTTCGGCACGACGTTTTCTGAAGAAAGTCGACCGTGACATGGATATTGACGGACTGACCTTCTATCCTTTGAACAAGCATACTTCTCCCGATGAAATCTCAGGCTATCTTCTTCCTCTGATGGAAGGTCATTCAATGGGAGTGATTTCCGAAGCCGGATGTCCCGCAGTGGCCGATCCGGGAGCGGACGTGGTTGCCATTGCCCAACGGAAAAACCTGAGAGTCATTCCGCTGGTAGGGCCTTCTTCCATTATTCTTTCCGTCATGGCTTCCGGCTTCAACGGACAGAGCTTTGCCTTTCACGGCTATCTGCCCATCGATCCTTCGGAACGTGCACGCCGCCTGAAGGAACTCGAGAACCGCATTTATTCGGAGCATCAGACACAGCTCTTTATCGAAACGCCTTACCGTAACCATAAGATGCTGGAGGACATTATCCGCAACTGCCGTCCTCAGACGAAACTGTGTATCGCAGCCAATATTACCTGCGAAGGAGAATATATCAAGACCCGTACCGTGAAGGAATGGAAGAACCATTTGCCCGACCTGACGAAAATTCCTTGTATTTTCCTGATTTACAAATAATGGATTAGCCGGATAGGGAGAGGCAAGAATCAGTAGCCGAACTTCTTCCACATGCCGGCTACCACCTCCAGGTGCTTGATTTCAGAAAGCAGCATCGGAGCAAATTTCTGGGGAGATGCACTCACCTCCTCAAATTCGAACCACTGTCCCTCCAGCAGTTCTTCTGCCATTTGAGGTGCAATGGGCAGGATGTACAGGAGGACATCTTCCAGATGGGCGCACTCCAGATGAGAAGTATGCTTCAATATCAGTCGGGGAACCTCATGTGCGGCATGAATCACCGGTTGCTGACGCGTCAGCTTCTGCATGTATTGTCCGATAAATTCCGTCGGTCCTCTGTAGATATTTTCGATGGACAGGTCCCACAATGCTTCACCTGACTCTTCTTTCTGTTTCTGAGGAGTCAGATAAATCTTTCCTCCCGAAATCAGGGCAATCCGTATCAGGTGATTGCCGATACTCTCCTGCAGTGCCAGTCGGATTCCTACTATATTAATCAGCAGACAGATAATGTAAATGGAAATGGGAATGCCATACATCATGATGAAAGTTCCCGTAGACGACAAATCCTGGAAATGCTTGTAGCTGACCGCCCATATTATCAGGTGTATACCCGATAAAACGACGATAATCTTCGCCTCCAGCGTAAAGGAATGGCATTCATTCAGTTTCAGTCTCCGGTGCAGACTGAGGTATACCTCGGGGACGGTAATGTGAATGAAGGCACACACAAACAGCATCAGTTCCAGGATGGGGGTAATGCTTCCGTAGGGAATCAGCAGATAGTCGCTTGCCAGACGGACGAAGAAACACATACCAATTCCGATGGTACCCATCAACAGGAAAAAATTAAGTTGCCGGAGCCGGATAATCCCATATACCAGCAACACCAGACTCACCAGTGCCCCGATGCCCAACATCTGGGAATCAGGAAGAAAATGTAGTCCGATCAGTGTACCGATAATGGGAAGTAATCCCATGGAAACAATCTTGTCTTTGTACTTAAAAAGAAACTTCATACGCGTTATAAGAGAACTTCATACATTTGAAACAACGTGGAATGTGATTTTGTTCACCCTTTGCGGATATGTTTTTCCGCATGGTAAGACGAGCGCACCAGCGGTCCGCTTTCGACAATGGAAAACCCTTTCTGCTTTCCCGTCTGCTGATACCGGGCAAACTGTTCCGGAGTGACGTATTCGGCTACGGGGAAGTGTTTCCGGCTCGGTTGCAGATACTGTCCGATGGTCAGGACCTCACAGCCGCAGCTTCTCAGGTCGTCCATGGTTTCCTCCACCTCCTCTGGAGTCTCTCCCAGACCCACCATGATGCCCGACTTCGCAGTGATTCCTCCCTCGTGAATCATCCGTATCACCTCCAGGCTCCGGTCGTAAGTAGCTACGCTCCGTACCAGCGGAGTCATTCGTCGCACCGTCTCCAGGTTGTGCGAAATGATATCAGGGGCCGTCGCAATGATTTTCTCCACCAGTTCCTTTTTTCCCTGAAAGTCAGGAATCAACACCTCCAGTGTGGTATTCGGATTCTCCTTCTTGATGCAGCGGATAGTCTCTGCCCAATGTTCCGCACCCAGGTCCTCCAGGTCATCCCGGTCCACCGAAGTCACCACCGCATGATCCAGTTTCATCAGTCGGATAGACTCAGCCACCCGTGCCGGCTCTTCCGGGTCCAGCGGCAGCGGTTTGCCGCTCAGTGTATTACAGAACTTGCACGACCGCGTACAGATTGCTCCGGCAATCATGAACGTAGCCGTTCCCTTTCCCCAGCATTCTCCCAGATTCGGACAACGTCCGCTGCTGCATATCGTATGCAACTTGTGCGTGTCTACAATCCGTTTCGTATCGGTATACCGCTCATTGGTACCGATCTTGATTTTCAGCCATTCCGGTTTTTTTACGTGTTCCATGTTATTTACCTCAAGGTCAATATAAAAAGACAACAGCCGTCAGCAGGGCAGAGCCTGCTGTGGCGGCTGTTGTAATGAGTTTTATAAGTTTACTATAAAGAAGTTGGCTACCCGGTTCATCAGGTGATTGCGGGTATTTCCCCCGAAAATACTGTGATTGCGGTTGGTATAAATCTGCATGTCAAACTGAATGCCTGCCTGTACCAGCGCCTCACTGTATTCCGTACAGTTCTGATAATGTACGTTGTCATCGGCCGTACCGTGAATCAGCAGCAGTTTTCCCTGCAATTTCGGAGCCCTCAGAATAGCCGATCCCGCATTGTATCCGTCACCGTTTTCCTTAGGAGTACGCATGAACCGTTCGGTATACACCGTATCGTAGAAACGCCAGTCGCTCGGAGCCGCAATGGCCACACCCGCCTTGAAAGCCGGAGTTCCCTCACTCATGGACATCAGCGTATTGTATCCGCCGAAGCTCCATCCCCAGATACCGATGCGTTTTCCGTCGACATAAGGCAGTGTACCCAGATACTTCGCAGCCTCTACCTGGTCGTGCGATTCCTTGACTCCCAGGAACTGATACGTACATTTCTCGAAAGCCGCTCCGCGTCCTCCGGTACCCCGTCCGTCTACGCATACCATGATGTAGCCCCTGTCGCACATGTAGGCTTCGAACATACCTCCGTCACCGAAACTTCCGATGCCCCACTTGTCGAGTACCTGCTGCGAACCCGGTCCGCTGTACTGATGCATGATTACCGGATACTTGCGCGACGGATCGAAATTGGCCGGTTTCATCATCCATCCGTTCAGTTCCACTCCCTCGGTCGTACGGAAGGTGAAGAACTCTTTCACCGGCATGTTCAGCTGAGCCACTTTAGCCTTGAAAGCCGCATTGTCCAGCAGCGTAGTCAGCTCCTTGCCCCGGTTGTCATTGATGGTGATGAGGGTAGGTGTGTTCATGCTGGAATACGTATTGATGTAATAGGCCTGGTTGGCACTGAAAATAGCCTGGTTGGTACCGGTGCGCGATGACAGTTTCGTCTTCTTTCCCTTCGCGTCAATCTTGTAGATGGCGCTGCGCAGCGGACTCTCCTCGTTGCTCCGGTAGTAGAACGTATTGGTCTGCTGGTTCCATCCCAGGAATTCCTGTACCTCAAACTCTCCGCGGGTAATCTGGCGTACCAGGTTTCCTCCTATCGTATACAGATACAAGTGGTTGTATCCGTCGCGTTCGCTCATCATCACAATGTTTTCCGGATAGAAAGCAATGTCACTGTATGCCGGCTCCTTGATATACTGTTCCGATTCGTCACGGATTGCCAGCTTGCACAGACTGCTTCTGGGGTTTGCCATATAGATATCCAGGCGGTTCTGATGACGGTTCAGGGTCATGATGGCCAGTTTTTCCGGATCGGAAGTAAACTTGATGCGAGGGATGTAGCCGTCTGCATCAAGCGGAAGGTCCATCTTGCGGGTTACGCGGGTCTTGATGTCGAAAGTATGCACGCTCACCTTCGAATTCACTTCGCCTGCCTTCGGATACTTGTATTCATAAAAACCCGGATATGTCTGATATTCACTCCGTTCGGGAGCCATACCCTTGTACCACGGGAAGCGGAACATCGGCACTTCGCTCTCGTCGAAGCGGATATAAGCCAGCATCTTGCTGTCGGCACTGAAGTCGAAGGCACAGTTGAAGCCGAACTCTTCTTCATACACCCAGTCCGGAATACCGTTCAATACCTTGTTGTACTCTCCGTCCTTGGTCACCTGCGATTCACTGTTGCCGAAGAGCAGCTTTACCAGGAAGATGTTGTTGTTGCGTACGAAGGCAATCTGGAAGCCGTCGGGCGAGAATTGCGGCACCTGCTGCGGACCGTTTTCCGACAGCGGAGTCAGCCGGTTGTTCTTGACATTGAAAATATAATATTCGGCCGTAAACGAGCGCCGGTAAATCGGTTTCGTCTTTGTCTGAATCAGAATCTGCTTTTCGTCGGGCGACATGATATAGTCGTCGAACGACTTCAGTGAATAATCACGCGCAGTGGTCACGTCGAACAGTGTGCCCACCTCCTTGCCGGTCTTGAAAGAATACTTTACGATACGCTTTCTGTCGGCACTGATCTGTGTGTAGTGCTCTCCGTCGAGCATCGGTTTGATGCCGTAGATATTTTCTGCCCTGTATGCCCCGTCGGCTATCTGCTTCAAGGTGACATTCTGTCCGGCATGCAGCCCCAGGACAAAGGTCAGTAAACAAAGGAATGCAAGAATCTTTTTCATTATTCGATATACTTTGGTAATATAAATTAATTGTTTTCCGATTATTACAAAGGTATATAAAAATGTATGATATGTAAAAGAAAGCTCGCAACTTGTTTACGGGTTTTTAAGAAACGGTAGCACAACAGCCTTGGAAATGCAGATTTTTACTGAATATCTTCTGCATAAATATTTATCAGATTTTACTGTTTTTTAGCATATCCCGGTTTTCGTCTAACAGATAATAAGTGAAGATGCGGGTGATTTTGAAAACTGAAAGCACGTAATTTTTTCCTGCATATCACGATGATTTATTCTCGAAATGGCAGTAATTTTGCCGCGTTTTTGAACCCCATGTAGTATTATAGCAGTAGAGTAGAATGAAAAAAATTTTATCCATCCGTTCATGGAATTTTATTAATGTGCCCTAGGCCTCGGAACCTGTTTTTTATTTGATTGCGTTCTTTATTTTATTTTCATTAAACAAGTTTCAAGGGGATAGTTTTTTTATGTATATTTTTATTTCAATCATGCTGTGTGGAGCAGTAATCGGTTATTTCGTCCGTGACAGAAAATCAGTGCAGAAGACAGGCACTGTCATTCAGGTAGTAGTGTGCGCATTGCTTTATATGTTGGGTTTGTCCATTGGTTCCAACCGTTTTCTGATCGACCATCTCAGCTATTTCTGCGGTCAGGCCGCTTTCATCGCTTTCATGAGTCTCACAGGCAGTCTGTTGGCTTCCTGGCTGGTGTTTCACACATTTTTCAGAAAGGAGAAGAACTCATGAAAGGAAGTCTGCTGATTTTGGTCTGCTTTATCCTGGGTTGTCTGAGCGGATGTTATCACGAGGCCGGATTTGATGTTCATGCCATTTCGGTCATCATATTGTATGTGCTGATGCTGCTGATTGGTATCAGCCTGGGCAGCAACCGGGAGATTGGGCATTTTGCCTCACGTTTTTCGTTTAAGATGCTGCTGGTGCCGGTGGGCAGCGGTTTTGCCTATTATTCGCTTTCTTCGGTACTGATTACCCAGCTCAAGGAGCCCAGCCTGGGCATGCAGCTGGCTACGGAACTGGGAACCATTGCCTTGCTGGCCAATATCTTCCGCGAGATGACGGCCTTGCTGGGGGCCCCGGTAATCTGCAAGCTGTTCGGACGTTTTGCTCCGATTTCGGCGGCAGGGGTGACTTCTACCGACTTGCTGTTGCCTTCCATTTCCAAGTATTCGGGTCAGGAGATGATTCCGATTGCCGTGATTCACGGACTGCTGATTAATGTCAGCGTACCGTTCTTCGTGTCTTTTTTCTGCCGGATGTAAGAAAGATCCGGAAAGACGGGCAGAGGATTGTCTGAATGTAAAAAGGAAGTGTTCCACTTCCGGTGCGGGGTTGTCCGACCTTCGTACGCGGGTTGTATCACCTTGCGGCGCAGGTCGGACAACTTGCATATGGGGGGTGGAAGAAATATTTCCGGCGAAACATGAACCTGTCGTTGTCATCGGACAAATCTTTAAGCGGGTGCGTTCTTCGTGTTCCTGCAGGGGGACCGCATAAAAAAATCCCCGGAGAAGCTCTCCGGGGATTTTCTGTTTATGTATCAATCAGTTTGTGTTATACGATACCCTGTGCCATCATGGCTTTAGCCACCTTCATAAAGCCGGCTACGTTGGCACCCTTCACATAGTTGATGTATCCGTCAGGCTCTGTACCATACTGTACACAAGCTTCGTGGATATTCTTCATGATGCTCTTCAGCTTTTCGTCCACTTCTTCCTGGCTCCAGCTCAGTTTGATAGAGTTCTGTGTCATTTCCAGTCCTGATACAGATACACCACCTGCGTTGGCAGCCTTTCCCGGAGCGTACAGGATCTTTGCTTCCTGGAATACGCGGATAGCTTCCGGAGTAGAAGGCATGTTGGCTCCTTCCGATACAGCGATGACTCCGTTGGCAATCAGTGCTTTTGCATCGTCACCATTGATTTCATTCTGTGTAGCCGAAGGCAAAGCGATGTCGGCTTTTTCGTTCCATGGACGAGCGCCTGCCACGTACTTGCAGCCATATTTTTCTGCATATTCACGGATACGTCCGCGGTACAGGTTCTTCAGTTCCATGATATAATCGAGTTTCTCGCGGTCGATACCGTCCGGATCGTAGATATATCCGTCTGAGTCTGACATGGTAACTACCTTTGCACCCAGTTCAATCAGTTTTTCTACTGTATACTGAGCCACGTTACCCGAACCGGATACCAGACAAGTCTTTCCGGCGATGTCAATCTGGCGGGTTTTCAGCATTTCCAGCAAGAAATAAATGTTACCGTATCCGGTAGCTTCCGGACGAATCAGTGAACCACCGAATTCACGTCCTTTACCTGTCAATACACCTGTAAATTCATGAGCCAGTTTTTTGTACATACCGAACATGAAACCTACTTCGCGTCCGCCTACACCGATATCTCCGGCAGGTACGTCGGTTTCAGGACCGATGTGACGCCACAATTCCAGCATGAATGCCTGGCAGAAACGCATTACTTCTGCGTTAGATTTACCGCGTGGAGAGAAGTCTGAACCACCTTTACCACCACCCATCGGAAGTGTAGTCAGCGAGTTCTTGAAAGTCTGTTCGAAAGCAAGGAACTTCAGGATGCTCAGGTTTACAGAACTGTGGAAGCGGATACCTCCTTTATACGGGCCGATGGCGTTGTTGTGCTGTACACGATATCCCATGTTGGTCTGGATATTTCCTTTGTCGTCCATCCAGGTTACGCGGAACTGGAATACACGGTCAGGAATACACAAACGTTCAATCAGGTTGACTTTGTCAAATTCCGGATGCTTGTTGTACTCTTCTTCAATGGTACTCAACACTTCTTCTACTGCCTGATGGTATTCAGGTTCATTCGGAAATCTTCTTTTCAGATCTTCCAGTACTTTTGCTGCATTCATAATAAAAAGAATTATCGATCTAATTATTGATTTGGTTTATTTCTTTTGTATTGTATTGACGTGACAAAAGTATAGATATAATTTTATTTATGCAACATTTTATAGGAGAAATCGTTATAAATATATCAAAAAAATATATTGTTGCACGAAAAGCGGTTGAAGTGTTTATTTTTGTCTTTGTCGTATGCTCTTGATGACAGGGATAAATACCAGGGCACCAGACAACAAAATGGTGACAATGAGCGGTCCGTCGATGCGGGGCGAGGAGGTGAGTACCAGGAAGCAAAGGGCTGCCCAGCAGAGGGTAAGCACGATGCACTGGGATTGGGTCAGTGGTTTTTTCATAACAGGATTTTATCGGATAAAAAAATGACCAGACACCGTAGGAGCGGGTCGCTGCGGTGTCTGGTCGTCAGGATAGATTATTGATTGCACTTCATTTTCTTTGCTACGATGGCATCGATACATGCAATGGCGGTGATGTTGACGATGTCCCGGACTGAGCTTTCGATGTCGGTGAAGTGGATCGGTTTGTTCAGACCCATCTGGATCGGGCCGATGACTTCGGTTTCGCTCATGTTCTGTATCAGCTGGTAGGTGGCATTCGCCGAACTCAGGTTCGGGAAGATCAGGGTATTGACTTCCTTGCCGTTGAGGCGGGTAAACGGATATTTTTCGTCTCTCAGGGCGTTGTTCAGTGCGAATTTAACCTGCATTTCACCGTCGATGGCCAGATCGGGGTAGTGAGTATGCATGTAGTTGATGGCCTCGTGTACCTTGGCCGGACTGCCGATGTTGTCGGAACCGAAGTTCGAGTATGACAGCATGGCCATTACCGGTTCCTGGTTGAAGAAGCGGACCGCCTTGTTGGCGAGTTTGGCAATGTCAATCAGCGTATCGGTATCCGGATGGCGGTTGATCAGCGTATCGGCAATGAAGTAAGTACCCTTCTTGGAGTTGAGGATGTGCATGGTACCGAAATGCTTGTATCCTTCCTGTATGCCGATTACCTCCTTGGCAACCTTGATGGTATTGCTGTACTTGGTGTAAAGTCCGGTTACGAATGCATCCGCATCTCCGGTTTCCACCATCATCATACCGAAATAGTTGCGTTCGAACATCTTGTCGATGGCTTCCTGATAGTTGGCTCCTTCGCGGGCACGCTTTTCGCACAGGATGCGTGCGTATCTCTCGCGGCGTTCCGATTCGCGGTCGTGGCGCAGGTTGACGATTTCGATACCCTCCAGGTTCAGGTCGAGCTCTTTGGCCAGTTTGGTGATACGTTCTTCATTTCCCAGAATGATAGGCGTACAGATACCTTCTGCCTTGGCTTCCACGGCTGCTTTCAGCATGTTGGGGTGTGTACCTTCGGCGAATACCACGCGCTGCGGGCAGCGGCGGGCTGTATCGTACAACTGTCGGGTGAGTTTGTTTTCCTGTCCCATCAGTTCGCGCAGGTGGTTCTTGTAAGCCTCCCAGTCGGTAATCTGCTTGCGTGCCACTCCCGATTCCATGGCAGCCTTGGCTACGGCCATGGACACTTCGGTAATCAGACGCGGGTCGACCGGTTTCGGAATGAAGTATTCGGCACCGAAACTCAGGTTGTTTACGTGGTAAGCCTCATTCACCACATCCGGCACCGGCTGTTTGGCCAGTCCGGCGATGGCTCTTACGGCAGCCAGTTTCATCTCTTCGTTGATGGCAGTGGCCTGTGTGTCGAGGGCACCGCGGAAGATATACGGGAATCCGATTACGTTGTTGATCTGGTTAGGATAGTCCGAACGTCCGGTAGCCATCAGTACGTCGGGGCGTGAAGCCATTGCATCTTCGTACGAAATTTCGGGAGTCGGGTTGGCCAGTGCGAACACAATCGGATGGTCGGCCATGCTGCGTACCATGTCCTGTGTCAGCACGTTGCCTTTGGAAAGTCCCAGGAATACATCGGCACCCTGAATGGCTTCGGCCAGTGTGTGGATGTCGGTACGGCTGGTGGCAAAGTACTTCTTCTGTTCGTTCAGGTCGGTACGTTCTTTCGAAATCACTCCCTTGCTGTCGAGCATGACGATGTTTTCCAGACGGGCTCCCAGTGATACGTACAACTTGGTACATGATACGGCAGAAGCTCCGGCACCGTTGACTACGATCTTGACTTCCTCAATCTTCTTTCCGGCTACTTCCAGAGCGTTCAGCAAACCGGCACTGGAAATGATGGCCGTACCGTGCTGGTCGTCGTGCATCACCGGTATGTCGAGCTCTTCTTTCAGGCGCTGTTCAATCTTGAAGCACTCCGGCGCCTTGATGTCTTCGAGGTTGATACCTCCGAAGGTAGGAGCAATGGCTTTTACCGCTTCGATGAACTTGTCCGGGTCTTTCTCGTTGACTTCAATGTCGAATACGTCGATGCCTGCATAGATCTTGAAAAGCAATCCTTTTCCCTCCATGACAGGCTTTCCGCTCATCGCACCGATATCGCCCAGTCCCAAAACCGCTGTACCGTTGGAGATTACGGCTACCAGGTTTCCCTTGGCCGTATAGTCATAAGCTGTTTTAGGGTCTTTCTGTATTTCCAGACAGGGCTCTGCTACGCCCGGAGAGTATGCAAGTGAAAGGTCTCTTTGTGTTTGATAAGGCTTTGTGGGAACTACTTCTATTTTGCCCGGTTTACCTTGTGAGTGGTAAAGCAAAGCCGCTTCTTTGGTTATTTTAGCCATAGTGTTATAATTTTATTTTAGGTTATTCACTGTTTAGAAAGTATATCGCAAATGTATGAATAAAATGATAAAAAGAAGATTTTTTCACATATAAAAACTACGGATTAACGTATTTGAAGAATTCACTGTGCCAAAAAGTATATAAAATGGAAAATTTGAAATATATTATGGCATAACTTTCTTTTTTTATGGTTATTCTTAGTTAAATGCACAAAGGTTTCTTCGCTTTTTTACTATCTTTGTCGAGCTAAAAACTAAGAGTATATAAAAAGTTTTCTATAAAGGGGAATAAATATTTAATGATAAGAATATGAATATGTGCATGAAAAGGAACAAGTGTTTTTCTTTTGGCCGGATCTCATTAATGGCTTTGGGAGTATCGGTCTTGACAGCCTGCGGCGGTGGCCAAGGCGGTATGAAAATAGGCGATAATGAGTTTGCTGTACAGGAGGTTACGATGACTTCCAGCAACCAGACGACTCAGTATCCGGCTGTGATAAAGGGTTTTCAGGACATTGAGATTCGTCCTCAGGTATCTGGCTTTATCGTGAAATTGTGTGTGGATGAAGGAGCTACGGTACGCAAGGGACAGGCATTGTTCCAGATTGATCCGACTCAATACAAGGCAGCCTATGACCAGGCGAAGGCCAGTGTGGCTTCGGCTAAGGCAAACCTGAAGACGGTGACTGAAACAGAGGCCAACAAGAAGATGTTGCACGAACAGAAAATCATCAGTGACTTTGAATATCAGACAGCAGTAAACAACCTGTTGACTGCCAAGGCAAACCTGGCTCAGGCAAAGGCGGCTTATGCAGCGGCTGAACAGAACCTGGGATTCTGTACGGTAACCAGTCCTTCGGACGGAGTCATCGGTACGTTCCCTTACCGTGTAGGTGCGCTGGTGAGTCCTTCGGTGGCTGAACCGTTGACTACCGTTTCTCAGATCGGCGATATGTATGTGTATTTCTCAATGACTGAAAAGCAGTTGCTGGCCATGACAAAGGCTGGAGGTACACTGAAGGAACAGCTGGAAAAGATGCCGGCAGTGAAACTGCAGTTGTCTGACGGAACCCTGTATGATGCGGAAGGTAAGATTGATGCCGTAAGTGGTGTCATCGACCAGACTACAGGTTCTGTAAGTATGCGTGCTATCTTCCCGAACAAGCAGAATATCCTGCGAAGCGGAGGTATGGCCAATGTGGTATTCCCTTATGCCATGAATGATATCATCCTGCTTCCTCAGTCGGCTACTCAGGAAATCCAGGACAAGAAATTCGTATACGTACTGCAGGCAGACAGCACACTGAAACATACTGAAATCCAGGTGTCAAATCTGAACGACGGCAAGAACTATATCGTGACTGGCGGACTGAAGGCCGGCGACAAGATTGTAGTGGAAGGTGTTCAGACTTTGCAGGACGGACAGAAGATTACTCCGATCACTGTGGCTCAGAAAGAGGCTAAGTATCAGAAGGCTTTGCAGGACCAGCGTGACGGAAACATTCAGACTGCGTTCAATTGATGTGCAGCGTGAAAACTATATCGTATAATATTATTTTGAGGGAATAGAATGAAACTAGATAAATTTATTAACCGTCCGGTACTGTCAACGGTAATTTCTATCTTGATAGTTATCCTGGGTATTATCGGTCTGGCCACCCTGCCGGTAACACAGTATCCGGACATTGCGCCTCCTACCGTATCGGTAAGAGCTACCTATACGGGAGCCAATGCGCAGACCGTTTTGAACTCAGTAGTGGCACCGCTGGAAGACCAGATCAATGGTGTGGAAAATATGATGTATATTCAGTCTACTGCTTCCAACAGTGGTTCGGCGGATATCAGTATTTACTTTAACCAGGGTACCGACCCGGATATGGCTGCGGTGAACGTGCAGAACCGTGTGTCAATGGCGCAGGGTCTGTTGCCGGCCGAGGTTACCAAAGTCGGTGTGACTACTCAGAAACGTCAGAACTCTATGTTGCTGATCTTCTCTTTGTACGATGCGGAAGATAAGTACAACATCGAGTTTATCGAAAACTATGCGAAGATCAACTTGATTCCGGAAGTACAGCGTGTAAAAGGTGTGGGTGATGCCAACGTGATGGGTCAGGACTACTCTATGCGTATCTGGCTGAAACCGGATGTGATGGCACAGTACAAGCTGGTTCCGTCGGATATTTCTGGAGTATTGGCTGAACAGAATATTGAAGCGGCTCCCGGACAGTTCGGTGAACGCGGTAACCAGACTTTCCAGTATACGATCCGTTACAAGGGACGTCTGCAGCAGACTGAAGAATTCGAGAATATCGTAATCAAGGCATTGCCTGACGGTGAGGTGCTTCGTCTGGGAGATGTGGCACGCATTGAGCTGGGCCGTCTGGCTTATACCTTTAATAATACGGTAAACGGTCATAAGGCGGTAACCTGTATCGTGTTCCAGATGGCAGGTACCAACGCTACCGAAACCATCAACAACTTGCTGGATGTAATCAGCAAGGCTGAAGAAAACTTGCCTTCGGGATTGAAGATCAATGTGGCTCAGAATGCCAACGACTTCCTTTACGCTTCTATCCACGAAGTAATCAAGACATTGATCGAGGCCTTTATCCTGGTGTTCATCGTAGTATATGTATTCTTGCAGGATATGCGTTCTACCTTGATTCCGGCCATTGCCATTCCGGTGGCGTTGATTGCTACCTTCTTTGTGTTGAAACTGATCGGCTTTAGTGTGAACTTGCTGACACTGTCGGCCATGGTGCTTGCCATTGCGATTGTGGTCGATGATGCCATCGTTGTGGTCGAAGGTGTCCATGCCAAGCTGGACCAGGGATATAAATCGTCTCGTGAGGCTTCTATTGATGCCATGAGTGAACTGGGCGGTGCATTGGTTTCCATTACACTGGTCATGATGTCCGTGTTTATCCCGGTAAGTTTCATGGGAGGTACGGCCGGTACGTTCTACCGTCAGTTCGGTATTACAATGGCCATCTCTATCGCCTTCTCGGCATTGAACGCGCTGACATTGTCTCCGGCACTGTGTGCCATCTTCCTGAAACCGCATGATTCAGAGCACAAGCCTAAGAAGATGAGTATGGTAGACCGCTTCCATACTTCGTTTAATGCAGCTTACGATTCTTTGTTGAAGAGCTATAAGAAACGTGTGGTATTCTTCATTCATAAGAAATGGTTGTCATTCGGTCTGGTAGCTGCCTCTATCGTGCTGCTGGTATTCTTCATGAAGATTACTCCGACCGGTATGGTGCCGAACGAAGATACGGGTACCATCATGGGTGCAGTGACACTGCCTCCTGGAACCTCACAGGAACGCGCTATGGAAGTGCTCCAGCGTGTAGACAGTCTGGTAGCAGCAGAACCGGCCGTACAGTCACGTACCATCATTTCCGGTTATAGCTTCATCGGTGGTCAGGGACCTTCTTACGGTTCTGTCATCATCAAGCTGAAAGACTGGGAAGAACGTTCAATGATGCAGAATTCGGACATCGTATATGCTACTTTGTTCATGCGTGCCCAGAAGGTAATCAAGGATGCACAGGTATTGTTCTTCGCACCTCCTATGATTCCGGGTTATTCTGTATCAAGCGATATCGAGTTGAACATGCAGGATAAGACCGGTGGTAGCCTGGATCACTTCTTTGACGTAGTCAAGAATTATACCGCTGCCCTGGAAGCCCGTCCGGAAATCAACTCTGCAAAGACAACCTTCAACCCGAACTTCCCTCAGTATCAGCTGGATATCGATGCGGCAGCTTGTAAGAAGGCTGGTATCAGTCCGAGCGATATCCTTACTACCATGCAGGGATATTTCGGTGGTCTGTATGCATCTAACTTCAACCGTTTCGGTAAGATGTACCGTGTAATGATTCAGGCTGAACCGGATGCAACGAAGAATATGGAATCACTGAACAGTATCAAGGTCAGAAACGGAAACGAAATGGCTCCGATTACACAGTTCGTAAGCATGAAGAAGGTGTACGGTCCGGATATCATCAGCCGTTTCAACCTGTATACTTCCATGAAGGTGATGGTGGCTCCGGCTTCCGGATATACTTCAGGTCAGGCATTGCAGGCCATTGCAGAAGTGGCAAAAGAGAACCTGCCTATGGGATTCGGCTATGAGCTGGGAGGTATGGCGCGTGAAGAGGCTTCTTCAAGCGGAAGTACTACCGGTATCATCTTTGTGCTGTGTTTCGTATTCGTTTACCTGTTGCTGAGTGCACAGTACGAAAGTTACATCCTGCCGTTGGCCGTATTGCTTTCAGTACCGTTCGGTCTGATGGGTAGCTTCGTATTTGTCAACGGATTCGGTGCACTGGGAAGCATCCCGGCCTTGAAGATGATTCTGGGTACGATGTCAAACGACATCTACATGCAGATTGCCTTGATTATGTTGATGGGTCTGTTGGCTAAGAATGCCATTCTGATTGTTGAGTTCGCCCTCGACCGCCGTAAGCAGGGTATGAGTATCTCATGGGCTGCCGTACTGGGTGCCGCTGCCCGTCTGCGACCGATTTTGATGACCTCACTGGCCATGATCGTTGGTTTGATTCCGTTGATGTTGGCCATGGGAGTAGGTGCTCACGGTAACCGTACGCTGGGTGCTTCTGCCATCGGAGGTATGTTGATCGGTATGATTTTCCAGATTTTCATCGTGCCTGTACTGTTCGTGGTATTCCAGTGGCTGCAGGAAAAAGTCAAACCGATGGAATGGGATAGCCTTGATGAAAGCGAAGTAGAAGCTGAAATCGAACAGTATTCTCCAACAAACATTCACAAATGATTATGATGATGAAAAAACAGATAATAGGAACCATGTGTCTGGCTGCTTTGATGAGTAGCTGTCACATTTACAAATCATACGACAGACCGGAAACGATAGATGCCTCGGGCATCTATCGTGACCCGGCATCGGCTGTCGATACGCTGGCTGCCGATACCGCAAATATGGGTAACCTGCCCTGGAAAGAAATTTTCCGGGATGCAAAACTGCAGGCGCTGATCGAGGAAGGTTTGTCCAAGAATGTGGATATCCAGGCTGCAGCGCTCCGGGTACAGGAGGCCAAGGTGATGCTTACCGCTGCGAAATTGTCTTACTTGCCTTCCATCAATCTGGCTCCTCAGGGAACTGCCACCAGCATGGGAGGAAGCAATTATGTAAAGGCATATCAGTTGCCGGTATCTGCCAGCTGGGAAATTGACCTTTTCGGAAAGATCCTGAATACCAAGCGCGGACAGAAGGTGGCTTATGAGCAGAGCAAGTACGCAGAACAGGCTGTCCGTTCACAGATTATATGTGGCATTGCCAACGTATATTATTCGTTGCTGATGCTCGACCGTCAGGTGGAAATCACTACCGAAACTGCGGCTATCTATAAAGAGAATGTACGTGCCATGGAGGCCATGAAGATTGCCGGTATGACTACCGAAGCAGCTGTGGCACAGATGCGTGCGGCCAGTCATCAGGTTGAGGCTTCTCTGCTCGACCTGAAGCGCCAGGTACGTGAAACGGAAAACTCCCTGGCAGTGTTGCTGGCAAGAACTCCGCAGACCGTAGAACGGGGTACACTGGCCGAACAGGTAATGCCGGAAGAACTTGCTGCGGGTGTTCCGATGCAGTTGCTCGAGAACCGTCCGGATGTGAAGATGGCGGAAATGACTTTGGCGGCTGCTTATTATACTACCAACTCTGCACGTGCAGCCTTTTATCCGGGACTGAACATTACAGGTCTGGCCGGCTGGACAAACGGTTCGGGAGTGACTGTGGTTAATCCGGGAGAATTCATGCTCCAGGCTTTGGCTTCATTGGCACAGCCTATTTTCAACAATGGAAAACTGATTGCCAACCTGAAGGTGTCAAAGGCTGAGGAAAAGATTGCCCAGATGAACTATCAGCAGACGATTCTGGAAGCAGGAAAAGAAGTGAGTGATGCCTTGTTCCTCTTCGATACACAGACTAAAAAACTGGCAGAAGACCGTGGACAGGTGGAACAGCTTGATAAGGCTGTGACATACACCAATGCCTTGTTCCAGAGCGGAGAGGCTACTTATCTGGAGGTACTGACTTCACAGCAGAACCTGCTGAGTGCTCAGTTGAGCGAGGTAGCTGATAACTTCCAGCGCATACAGGCTGTCATCAACCTGTACAGTGCATTGGGAGGGGGCAGAGAATAATTAACCTTAAATACATGCAACTATGATTAGTCCATTAGCTTACGTGGATCCGTCTGCAAAGATTGGAAAAAACGTTACCATTCATCCTTTTGCCTATATCGACAAGAATGTTGAGATAGGCGATGATAATGTAATTATGCCGTATGCGAGTCTGATGAGCGGTACTCGCATGGGAAAGGGGAATACTGTATATCAGGGAGCAGTGGTTGCTGCGGTTCCTCAGGATTTTGCATATCAGGGAGAAGACACACTGGCTTACATCGGTGACCACAATGTCATTCGTGAGAATGCGGTGATTATCCGCGGTACACATGCCGGTCATGCTACCCGTGTGGGAGACCATAACTTCATCATGTCGGGAGCCCGTCTGTCGCATGACGTACAGGTAGGAAACCACTGTATTGTAGGTAACGGTTCTCAGGTTTCGGGAGATTGTATCATTGAGGACTATGCGATACTGACTTCCAACGTACTGATGCAGGGAAAGACTCGTCTGGGAAGCTATTCAGTCGTACAGGGCGGATGCCGTTTCATCAAGGACATTCCTCCTTTCATTGTAGCGGCTCACGAACCGATTGCTTTCTATAGCATCAATACCAAGGTGCTGGAGCATGCCGGATTCTCGGAAACCCTGATCAAGCACATTGCTCAGGCTTACCGTATCTTGTACAAGGCAAATACCTCTCAGCACGATGCGTTGTTGCGTATCCGTGAACAGATACCGCACAGCAAGGAGATAGATATGATCATTTCGTTTGTAGAAACCTCTCAGTTGGGAATTATCCAACATGGATGAAAAAAACAGATATGGCGGGCGTAAAGAAAGTAAAGTGTGACAGAAAGGAATTGAGACAGAGGGTGCTGGCTGTAGCAGCCCGGGCATTTGCCGTTCATGGCATACGCAATGTGCGCATGGATGACATTGCAGGCTCGCTGTCTATTTCGAAACGGACGCTTTACGAACTGTTTACCGACAAGGAACAGCTTTTGCTCGAAATCATGTTGGAGCATCACCGGGAGATGCATCTTTATATTGCGGAAGTAGCTTCCAGGGCAGAGAATGCCCTGGAAGTGATTTTCGCTTTCTATACGCGCAAGTCGAGGGAACTGTGCGAACTCAACCCGTCGTTTTTCCGTGATTTAAGAAAATATCCGAAGGTGCTGGAGTGCATCCGGGAAAAACAGAAGGCGAACGATGCAGAGGCATTGGCGCATTTCAAGCAGGGAGTGAAGCAGGGAATTTTCCGCGACGACATCAATTTCGATATTATCAACCAGGCTATGTCCATGCAGTTGGACCTGCTGATTTATTCCGACATCACCGAAGATTATCCGCTGGCCGATATTTACCGGGAAATCACATTTTTACACATGAGGGGCATTACCACGGAGAAAGGTATGCAGATGGTAAATGCTTTTTTGCAGTCTGTGGTCGAAAAGCAGGAGTGATACTCTCCTTGGTAATTAAAAATACCCTATCTTTGCACCTGTTTATTATGGTGACAGATGAAAAATAAAATAACTTTTACCTTCTTTTTGGCAGCCTGTGTGGTAGCCGGACTGCTCGGACTTTATTATTTGCCTTCGCTGACGATAGGTAATCATACACTGCGGAAAGTGGATATTTTATCCGATCTGCGTCCGGAAATCCCGGAAGTGGTAGCCGATTCCGATACGGTGGTACTGCCTCCTCCCGTGAAACCGGTCTTCGTAGATACCTGTAAGGGAGGGATGGTCTGCATTGAGGATTATTCCGACTCTACCATGCGCGGCATGAGTCCTTTCTATGAGGCTCTGCTTCAGCACCAGACCCTTGGCCGTCCGGTCCGTATTGCGTATTTTGGAGATTCTTACATCGAGGCTGATATCCTGACAGCCGATTTGAGAGCCCTGCTGCAGCAGCGTTTCGGGGGCTGTGGAGTAGGTTATGTGCCCATTACTTCCGCTACCTTCGGATTCCGTCCTACCGTGAAGCATTCGTTTAGCGGCTGGGAAAGCCATTCGATTACTGACTCTACTTACTTCGACCGTGATTTACAGGATATTTCCAACCATTATTTCATTCCCCGCACCGGTGCGACGGTAACGCTGCAGGGGCAGAAGAAATATGCGGTCCGCCTGGATACCTGTGAGGTTTCTGCACTGTATTTCCAGGCAAGCGATTCGGTGAGACTGACTGCAGTGATTAATGGCAGCCGTACCGAGCATTTTGCCCTGCCCGGAAAAGAGGGACTGCAGGCCGTTTCCGTGAATGGACGGATTGGAAATGTCAAGTGGACGGTCGACGATACAGATTCCCTGGCTGTATTCTATGCGGCTACCATGGATTCGCAGGAGGGTGTCGTTGTGGATAACTTCAGTACCCGCGGCAGCAGTGGACAGCAGTTGCGGAACATTCCGTACTCCATTCTTGCCGACTACAACCGCCTCCGTACGTACGACCTGATTGTCTTGCAGTATGGACTGAATGTGGCTTCGGAGAAGGGAGTCAACTATTCCTATTACAAGGATGCCATGATCAAGGTCGTGGCTCATCTGAAAGCGGCCTTTCCTCAGGCCGGTATCCTGATTGTCGGAGTGGGAGACCGTGAGAACAAGAACGAAAACGGCGACCTCCGTACGATGCCGGGTGTCAAGAACCTCATCCGTTACCAGCAGGCACTGGCTGCGGAGGCGCAGGTGGCATTCTGGAATCTTTTTGAAGCCATGGGTGGCGATGGAAGCATTGTCCGGATGGTGGAGGCGAAGCCTTCGCAGGCCAATCTGGATTACACACACATCAACTTCCGGGGAGGGAAGCACCTGGCCGAAATCCTGTTTGAGACATTGATGTATGGAAAAGAGCAATATGAAAAGCGGAAGGCCTATGAAGCAGAGTAAGCGATTGTTCCGTTCCGCCTGGTGCCGGAAACACTGGCTGGCAGTCATCCTCGTATGTCTGCTGCCTACTGCCTTGTGGGCGCAGGACAACTTGCCGTCTCAGGCGGTTCCCGACAGGCATTCCGTACCCATCTATCCCAGTCGTGAAATCAGGGAACTGATGCGTTTTGTGGCTGTCAGCAACCCGATGCCGGAAACCTTCCGGGATACATTGGACAACGTGATTACCGATCCGGTGGGGTCACTCTATCCGTTCTGGCAGAAAATGAGCCGGATGGACCGTCCCTTGCGCATTGTGCATATCGGAGATTCGCATGTGCGCGGACATTTATTTCCTTATGTCATGCGCCGCTGCCTGGAAGATGATTTCGGAAAGGATGCGGTAGAGGATATTCCGGTGGATTACCGTACTTCAGGGCTTGCCAGGGAGACCGGCAAGAACGGCATCGTGTATCACATGCTGGGAGTCAACGGGGCTACCTGTGCCAGTTTTGCCACTCCGGAGCGTCTTGACGAGGTGATTGCCCTGCATCCTGACCTGATCATTCTTTCTTTCGGTACGAATGAGGCGCACGGATGGCGCTATGTGGCTTCCGAACACGAGGCTGCGCTGGACCGTGTCATCACCCAACTGAAGGAGAGTTGTCCGGGGGGGCATTTTCTGCTGACTACTCCGCCGGGGGCCTATGTCCGCAACGGCAGAAGGGGAAAGCGGATTCCTAATCCGCGGACGGAAAAGGTGGTGGATACCGAACTCCGCTATGCCCGTGAACACGGACTGGCCATCTGGGACCTCTATGATACGGTAGGAGGGAAGCAGCAGGCCTGCCGGAACTGGGACAATGCGGGCATGTTCCAGCGTGACAAGATTCATTTCACCCGTGAAGGATATATTTTGCAGGGATTATTATTACATGAAGCATTTATAAAAGCGTATAATCAATATGTGGCAACTGGACTGGAGTAAACTTTCTGATTTACTGACGTATAATCCGCAGCAGCCGATGATTTTCAGCAGCGGACTTTTCTTGTTTCTCTTTTTGGGCTTTAGCCTGGTGTATGTGCTGTTGCAGAAGCATACATCGGCCCGCCTGCTTTTTGTGTCTGCCTTTTCGTATTATTTCTATTATAAGAGCAGTGGTTTTTATTTCTTCCTGCTGGGAATCGTGACGGTGAGCGACTTTCTGCTTGCCCGTCGGATGGAGCGTACCGAGACTCCCTGGAAGCGGAAACTGCTGGTAACGGTCAGTCTGTGTATCAATCTGGGACTGCTTTGTTATTTCAAGTACACGAATTTCTTTTACGAGATGCTGGCTCCGCTGTGGAACGGAAGTTTTCAGCCGCTGGATATCTTCCTTCCGGTGGGAATCTCGTTCTTTACCTTCCAGTCGCTGAGTTATACTCTTGATGTGTACCGCCGCGACCTGAAGCCGCTGGATCATTTGCTGGATTATGTCTTTTATGTGTCGTTTTTCCCGCAGCTGGTGGCGGGTCCTATTGTGCGTGCCCGTGATTTTATTTCTCAGATCCGGCAGCCGCTGGTGGTTACTAACGAAATGTTCGGCAGGGGAGTCTTTTTTATAGTGAGCGGACTGTTCAAGAAAGCAGTGATTTCCGATTATATCAGCGTAAACTTTGTGGAGCGTATCTTCGACAATCCGGGACTGTATTCGGGACTGGAGAATCTGATGGGTATTTACGGGTATGCGCTGCAGATTTACTGCGACTTTTCGGGATACAGTGACATGGCCATCGGTATTGCCTTGCTGCTGGGGTTCCATTTCCCGCTCAACTTCAATTCTCCTTATAAGTCGGATAGTGTGACCGATTTCTGGCATCGCTGGCACATTTCGCTTTCTACCTGGTTGCGCGATTACCTGTATATCTCGCTGGGAGGCAACCGGAAAGGGAAAATCCGTACGTACATCAACCTGATTCTGACCATGTTACTGGGAGGTCTGTGGCACGGAGCATCCTGGAATTTCGTGGTGTGGGGAGGATTGCATGGAGTGGCACTGGCTGTGCATAAGTTTTTCCGCAATCTGATGCATCGTCCGAAGAATTACCGCAGTACCGGATTCCGGAAGTTCTTTGCCGTCATACTGACTTTCCACTTTGTGTGTCTGGGCTGGATCTTTTTCCGGAATACGACTTTCGAGGCTTCGCTGACTATGATCCAGCAGGTATTTACTGCCTTTCATCCCGAACTGGCAGGGCAGTTGTTTGCCGGATATTGGGAGGTCTTCGCACTGATGGCAGTTGGTTACCTGCTCCACTGGTGCCCCGACAGTTGGCAGGAAGCCTGCACGAAGGGTATGATCCGGCTTCCGCTGATTTTTCAGGCCCTTATTCTGATCCTGCTTATCTTCCTGGTGATACAGGTAAAGAGCAGTGACATACAGCCGTTCATTTACTTCCAGTTCTAAAGTGGAAACCGGTGCCGGCAATGCCGGTGCCCGATGGGGCGGCTGGAAGCAAAACTGAAATTGAATTTGTAATACTTTAAATCTGATTTACCATGAAAAATGTGAAAGTACTGAGTCTGATGGCAGGCTGCTTTCTGGCTGCTTGTCCGGTAACTGCCGGGGCACAGCACGTGTCGCCGGAACCCCCTATTATGGGTTGGAGCTCGTGGAATACCTATCGGGTGAACATCAACGAGGCACTTATCCGTACTCAGGCCGATGCCATGGTCCGCCAGGGACTGCAGGAGGCTGGGTATCGTTTTGTAAACATCGATGACGGCTTTTTCGGCTGGCGTGACAAGGAGGGAGTGCTTCATACGCATCCCGAACGTTTTCCCTACGGAATGAAGGGGATTGCCGACTATATTCATTCGCTGGGACTGAAGGCGGGTATCTATTCCGAGGCGGGAAGCAATACGTGCGGTTCTATCTGGGATGCCGACCGCAACGGTATCGGGGTAGGGATGTATGGCTTTGAGCGTCAGGATGCCGACCTGTTTTTCAACAAATGGGGGTTTGACTTTATCAAGATTGATTATTGTGGGGCCGGTCAGCAGCTCGACCTGGACGAGGAGGAGCGGTATACGGCTATCGTGGAAGCCATCCGGGAGGTGTCTCCGAAGAATATCTCATTGAATGTGTGCCGTTGGGCTTATCCGGGAACCTGGGTGAAGGGACTGGCTACTTCCTGGAGAATCAGTGGGGACATTACGCCTTCGTGGACGTCTGTGCGCGACATCATTGCCCGGAACCGTTACTTGTCGGCTTTTGCCGGTGACGGTCATTACAACGATATGGATATGCTGGAAATCGGGCGTGGACTGTCGCAGACAGAGGAGGAGACGCATTTCGGCATGTGGTGCATGCTGAGTTCCCCGCTGCTCATCGGTTGTGACCTTACCCGCATACCGGAAAAGTCGCTGGAGCTGTTGAAGAACCGCGAGTTGATTGCGCTGAACCAGGATTCGCTGGGCCTGCAGGCTTATGTGGTGCAGCACGAAGGAGAGGGGTATGTGTTTGTAAAGGATATCCTGCAGCGGCGGGGACGGGTGAGGGCCGTGGCTTTGTATAATCCGTCGGATTCGCCTTGTGCGTTTTCTGTCCCTCTTTCCTGTCTGGAACTGGAAGGCAAGACCCGCTTGCGCGACCTGGTGCGGGGAAAGGACGAGCGTCCGGTGAGCGACTGTATCCGTTTTGAGGTACCGGCTCATGGGGTGAAGATTCTTCGGGCTGAGGCGGAGCGGCGTCTGGAACCGCAGCTCTATGAGGCCGAACACGCTTACCTGAATGAGTTTGATGACCTGGCCAAGCGTCCCCGGGGGATTGCCTACATGCCTTTTGAGGGGGCTTCGGGAGGAATGACCATCTGTAATGTGGGCGGTCATGCATCCAACTATGCGGAATGGAAAGAGGTGTTCAGTGAAAAAGGCGGAGCGTACCGGATGACCATCCATTATGTTCCGGCCGAACGGCGTGAACGGGAGATCAGTGACCGTAGGCTGACGGTTTCGGTGAACGGCAACCAGGTGGAACTGGACGGACTGGAGACCGACCGTTCGAAAGGGGTGGCAACGGTAGCACTGACGGTAACCCTGCGGCCGGGGTATAACGTGGTCCGTATGGGAAGCCGGCTGACATGGACGCCCGATCTGGACTGCTTTACGCTGGTTCCGCTTTCGGAATGAGTGACCGGAAAAGCCAATAGTTCCATCCTGTAATATCTGAAAATAAAAATCTCCTCAGACAGCCTTTCCCGGCTGAATGAGGAGATTTTTGTATCCGCTTCTGTCTGTATTTCTGTCGTGTTCCAAAGGGAACCGCATGTGAAATCTGTCGCCTTTCAGACAGGTGCCGTATCAGAAACGGCAGCGGATATCGATTCCGGCCTGCACGGGGCGTCCCTGTTGTGCGAAGCCTCTGTTCATGGTTTCAAAGTAGAATGCCTGATACTTTTCATTGAGCGCATTGTTGACCCAGAAAGCGATTTCACCATTGCCTTTATGCAGGGCGATGCGTCCGTTCAGGGTGCCGTACAGTGCCTGGCTGGCATTGTTCTGCTCTGTCCAGTAAATGCGTCCTGCCGCCTTGTAGTTTACGTCTACTGTCAGGTTGTCCAGCAGTTTGCAGTTGTTGAACGGCTGTGTATATCGTCCGCCTACGGTGAAGGTATGCTTCGGTACGAAAGGCACGTAGTTGCCGTTGTAGCTGATTTCCACGACTTCTCCCTGTGCGTTCTTACCGTTGGTCACATAGTCGGTAAAGGTGGCATACGTATAACCGTAGTTACCGTTCAGGCTGACACGGTCGGTAAGCTGTGCGCGTACGCTGGCTTCGGCTCCTATGCTCCGGCTCTTTCCGGCGTTGACCGTAATACGTCCCAGACCGCTCTCTGCAAAGCGTGAAATCTGCTGGTCGTGCGTATCCATGTAGAAACCTGCCAGATCGGCCTGCAACTTGCCGTTGAAGAGGGTCAGGTGAGTACCGATTTCATAGTTCCATGAATACTCCGGTTTATAGAGTGTGGTTTCGGAAATATTGGTACCTTCTTTCTTGAACTTTTCCAGCATGCTGGCGAATTTGCTGAACTCTTTGCTTCCTGCTACCGCATCAATCATGGAGTTGCGCAGCGAACCTTGGATGATTTCCGAGAACATCTGGATGTTGTAACCTCCCGAACGGTATCCCTTGCTCACACTGGCATATACGTTGTTCTGCTTGTTCCACGCATACTGCAAGGAGAATTTGGGAAGTACCTGCAGGTAATCGGTCGATTCCTTGCCGTCGAAAGCCGAGAGGGCATGCAGTCCTTTGGCCTCAATCGGAATAGGAATGACTCCCATCTTGAAGAGAAAGTCGAAAGGCAGGTCCGTAGAGGTATGATAGTCCATTTTCAGCTTTTCATAATCCAGACGGACACCGGCCGTTACCGACAGACCTTCTACAAACAGGTCGTTGAAGGTCGACTGGTGGTAGATTGCACCGTTCAGAATCGGGGTGTTGAAATGTCCCGGTATCAGCAGGTTGTCGGTAGTTATGTCTACATTCATGGTAGGCGCCATCGGATTGCCGGTCGGGAAAATACTGTTGATATTCTTCTCCAGCAGGTCGTTCACTCCGTCCTTGCGGAAAGTCACCGGACCGTCGGTTCCCAGCCACTGGTAAAATCCGCTGATACCCGTTGTCCACTGCCAGCGGTTTCCCGGTTTCGATTTCATTACCAGTTCCTCAGAAACCGTTTTGGAATTCTGTTTCTGCATCATGGTATAGATATCCTTTTCGGTAAAGTCCTGGTCAAGGTCCATCTGGTCATACAGATACTGGAAACCGGTGACACTGCTCAGAATGAAACGGTCGGCCTGGTGCTCCAGGTTCAGTCCTCCGTTGATCATGTTCCGCTTGTATCCGCACTCATTGTTGTACGCAATCTTGCCCACATACTCTTCCCGGTCTTCCTGTCCTTTCACCATACCGGTGTATTCATACGGATAACCTCCCTGGTTGGTATATTCATAATTCAGGGTAAAGTCCAGTTTCAGGTTTTCCTTCGGCAGATAAATGGCACGTACCCTTCCTCCGAATTCGTTGTTCGTATCAATGCGCTTGCCGGTCAGGCTGTTCTTGAAGAACCCTCCGTCGTGCTCATAGAATAGTCCCACAGAGAACGCAAACTGGTTGGAGATACGGTGATAATGCGTCAGCGAAGCCTTGTAGTCGTTGTAGGTAGCCCCGCTCAGTCGCAGGTCGGTACCCTGATAGCTGAAAGGAGACTTGGTAAACACACGGATGAGTCCGCCCATGGTATTGCGTCCGTAGAGCGTACCCTGCGGTCCGCGCATCACGTCAATCCGTTCGATATCCGAATAGTTGAAATCGAAAGCCGACTTGTCCACATAAGGAATATTATCCACATAAAGTCCTACGGCCGGAGTATTGATACGTGAACCGATACCGCGTACATACACCGATGTGGTCAGCTTCGAACCGTAATCCGGGATGAACAGGTTGGGCACCAGTCCCGAAAGCGACTTGACGGAAGTCACGCTCTGGCTCCGCATGTCGCTCTGAGAGAACGAAGTCGACGAAACGGACTGCTGGCGCAGGCGGTTGTTTTCCTTTGGAGTCGCAATCACAATCACTTCTTCTATATCAATCACTTTTGTGGTATCTTTTACTGCACTGTAAGGCTCGTGAACCGGAAATGCGACAGCTGTTCCTGCCAATGTCACGGCCAGGGGAGTCAATAAGATCTGTTTCTTTTTCATTGTCTGTTTAGCCTCTTTTCTATTAATTGTAATCCTTTTTATTTTGGATGCAAAATAAGTTGAAATCATTAAAACCTGCAATCCTAATTTATGAGGATACTGTAGTGAGAAAGTACGGGGAAGCAACAAGGAAAGGCCATCCGGATTCCTTCGGAAATAAGTCCGCGTATCATTAAGCATCTGTCTCTCCTTCTTGACAGGTGAAAGAAAAGTCCGCGAGGAATCACGGAAAAGGCCGCGGCGGACGGAGGAAAACCTCGCGGGGAAATAAAAAAAGACCGCGAGGTTTTCTTTCTCCCTTCACGGTCCGTTGCTCCATGCATAACCGGAAGTTGCCTTCCGGACGTAATGTCTTTTCGTCAGCCTCCGGATACCCTTATGTCATACCCGGTCGGCCTCGATGTATCCGTGCATCACCGCATAGATGGCCAGCCCGGATACCGATTTGATACCCAGTTTCTCCGTAATGTTCTTCCGGTGCGAAATCACGGTCGTCAGACTGATGTTCAGCTTGTCTGCGATTTCCTTGTTGATGAGGCCCTTGGTCAGCAGCACCAGCACCTCGATTTCCCGGGGAGAGAGGTCGCGCTCCGCCCCCTGCTGTACCGTCACCGGATGGTGCGTCATCTCATGTCCGTGCTTGCGCAACTGCATGATGCTCTTCACCAGCACGTCGCGCGGCTGCCACAGGTTCAGTGTCGGAACCCCGTTCAGCAGCGGCTGTTCGCCTGCCGAAAGTACGATACACTTGGGACGGCGTTCCAGAAAGAAAGCCGTATGCTCAAAATAAATCTGTGCTGACACAAAGTAGTGGGCATACATGTCGGGAGTGTCGTCAATCAACTCTTCGAAAGTCGGGAAGACACGGATGACGGCATTGGGGAGCAGTTCCTCCAGAATGGTCTGCAGCCCCAGTGCGGTCAGGGTATTTTTTTCCAGAATGGCTATTTCAGACGGATGCATCATACAATGGAATTTACAGGTTTAAATATGCGGCGGCAGCATCGGCACACCGTTCTCCATCAATACCGGCCGAAACGATTCCGCCGGCGTATCCGGCTCCTTCCCCACAAGGGAAGAGGCCCTCTACGGTGACGTGCTGCAGGGTTTCGGCATCACGGACAATGCGTACAGGGGCCGAGGTACGTGTCTCGACGGCAATCATCACTGCGTCGTTGGTCAGGAAGCCGCGCGAACTTTTGCCGAAAAGCTGGAAACCCTGGCTGAGGCGTTCTCCCACAAACTTGGGCATCCAGAAGTGGAGCGGAGAAGATACCAGTCCGGGACTGTAAGACGTTTCGGGAAGGTCGTAGCTGAGTTTTTTCCGCGTAAAGTCCATCATGCGCTGTGCAGGTGCTGTCTGGCGCATGTTGCCCTGCTGCCAGCAAAGCTGTTCCAGTTTTTCCTGAAAACGCATCATGGAAAGCACGTGCGGCTGTCCGGCACTGTCGGAATGCGACTGACTTTCGGCAATCAGGGCTTCTGTCTCCGCTTCTGCCGACCCTTCGATCAGTTCGCCGGCCTGTACCTGCAGGTCGGGATGCAGCAAGTCTTCCGGCCGTATTTCCACTACCATGCCCGAGTTGCTCCACCGTCCGCCACGGTTGCTGGGGCTCATTCCGTTGACTACCAGCTGATGAGGACCGCTGGCTGCCGGAACTACGAAGCCTCCGGGACACATACAGAAACTGTATACGCCCCGTCCGTCGACCTGCTGTACAAAACTGTATTCGGCTGCAGGAAGGTATTTCCCCCTTCCGTTTTTATTGTGATACTGAATCTGGTCGATCAGTTGCGACGGATGCTCCAGCCGGACTCCGACAGCCAGTCCTTTCGCCTCGATCTGCACCCCGTTCCGGTACAGCCAGCGATATACGTCGCGTGCCGAATGTCCGGTAGCCAGGATGACCGGTCCGCGGAACGTCTTTCCGTTGTTGGTCTCAATGCCCACTACCCGGTTATTTTCAATAATCAGCCTGTCCATGCGTGTCTGGAAATGCACTTCTCCTCCACAGTTCAGGATGGTATTTCTCATGTTCTCAATGACCCGCGGAAGCTTGTCGGTGCCGATATGCGGATGTGCGTCCGACAGAATGGCCGTACTGGCTCCGTGCTGACAGAATACGTTCAGGATTTTTTCCACGCTGCCCCGTTTCTTGCTTCGGGTATAGAGCTTTCCGTCGGAGTAGGCTCCGGCTCCTCCTTCACCGAAACTGTAGTTGGATTCTGCATCTACCTTGTGGTCACGACTGATGCGTGCAAGGTCCAGTTTCCGGTCCCTCACATTTTTACCCCGCTCTACGACAATGGGACGCAGTCCCCGCTCGATGAGGCGCAATGCTGCAAAGAGTCCTCCCGGTCCTGCACCGACCACGATGACCTGCGGCCTTCCTTCCACGTTGCGGTATTCGGTCTCTATGAACTCTTTCTCGGCAGGCTCTTCGTTGATAAATACCTGAGCCTTGACGTTGACGAAAATGGTCCGCTGCCGGGCATCAATACTCTTCTTCAGTACCCTGACTGCGTGTATGGTACGTATATCCAGTCCCTTTTCCCGGCTGATATATTGCTTGAGCGATTGTTCACTGGCTGCCTGTTCGGGCAGAATTCTTAGTTGATATTCCTGTATCATAGGGCGTTAGGTTTATAGTCTTTTGTGTTTCAGTCTTTTCCGCTGCCGGATTGGGCAGTAAGCCGGATTATCCGAACAATACTCGGAAGGCTTCCTCTACCTTACGGACGGGAATCAGTTCGATTTTGATTTTCTTACGGTCCAGTCCCTGGAGGTTGTGTCTGGGTACCAGCATCCGCTTGAAACCCAGTTTCTCGGCTTCACCGATGCGCTGTTCGATGCGGTTGACCGGACGGATCTCACCGCTCAGTCCCACTTCTCCGGCCATGCAGACTCCCGGTTCAATCTCCGTGTCTACGTTGCTCGACAGGATGGCACTGATTACCGCCAGGTCAATGGCAGGATCGTTTACCTTCAGTCCGCCGGCGATGTTCAGGAACACATCTTTCTGAGCCAGCTTGAAGCCAACGCGCTTTTCGAGCACCGCCAGCAGCATGTTCATTCTCCGCAGGTCGAAGCCGGTAGCCGAGCGCTGCGGCATTCCGTAGGCGGCCGTGCTGACCAGTGCCTGCACTTCAATCAGGAAGGGGCGGATGCCCTCTACCGCACAGGCGATAGCCACTCCGCTCATTCCTTCGTGGTCTTGGGTGAGCAGCAGTTCCGAGGGGTTGCTGACCTCCCGGAGTCCGTCTTGGCGCATTTCATAGATGCCCAGTTCGGCCGTACTTCCGAAACGGTTCTTGATGCTCCGCAGGATGCGGTACATATAATGCTGGTCGCCTTCGAATTGAAGGACGGTATCGACAATGTGTTCCAGTACTTTAGGACCGGCAATGCTGCCTTCCTTGTTGATGTGGCCGATGAGTATGACCGGCGTGCCTGTTTCCTTGGCGAATTTCAATATCGCCGCCGAACATTCGCGTACCTGTACGATACTTCCCGGGGAAGAATCGATGTTCTCGGTCGAGATGGTCTGGATGGAGTCGATGATGACCAGGTCGGGGGCCGTATTCTTGATATGGGTGAAAATCTGTTCCAGCGAGGTTTCGCAGGCAATCAGCAGATTCCCGCTGTTTTCGGCATGAGGGATACGGTCGGCACGCAGCTTGAGCTGGCGGACGCTTTCCTCTCCCGAAATATAGAGCACCTTCTGTCCGGCAAGCCGGAGTACGGTCTGAAGTACCAGAGTCGACTTACCGATGCCCGGCTCTCCGCCGATCAGCGTCAGAGAACCCTGTACCAGTCCTCCTCCCAGCACACGGTTCAGCTCGTGGTCGCACATATCCATGCGCTGCTCTTCTCCTGAGACAATCTCATTCAGCCGCTGAGGCTTGGAACGTACCGACTCAATGCCGTGGGCCACGTGTTTGGCAACAGGAGTTTCCTTTCTGACCACTTCTTCCACAAATGTGTTCCACTGTCCGCACGAAGGGCATTTCCCTGCCCATTTGGGAGATTCCTGTCCGCAGTTCGTGCATACATATACTGTCTTTTCCTTTGCCATAGCGTTTCAACAAGTTCTTATGTTCCATTATACCTCAACAAAGTAACAGATTAAAATTTTAAGGGCAAAATATTTGGTCTGAATTATGCATACTTTATGAATGAAAATGGAGGTGCGGAAAGGAGGGAGGGGTGTGCAGGCGCAGCAAGGGGAGGGGGCTTGGAATAAAGACGGGACAACCATCATGTTTTCGGCTTTTTAATGGGAAATGTGAAGCTATTTTTGTATTTTTACTTGAAAATATTTATCTAGGTACTAACTTTAAATTTAATAGCTGTTGAATGATGTGGGATAGAAGAAAAATTGGAATGAGTGTAGTTTGTGGTTGTCTGTCGTTTTTTTCTCTTTCAGCTCAGTCGCTTTCCCGGCTGATAAAGAGACCAGCGGACATCATAGAGTCCAAATGGGAAACCAATTCGGCTCAGGACCAGTGCCTGAACTATTATAATCATGATTATTGTGATTATTACGTATACCGTCAGAATGACCGGTCGTATAATCTCGCACCGGGAAAGAATACGATTTTCAAAATTGCAAAGGACTCCAATTTTGACAACCCCTTTAAAAATCCTTCTTCGTATTCTTATTATCGGGGAATTTTTGTCCGGGACTTTGATATCACTTTCCCTTATGCCTTGCCGGTAAAAAACGGGGAAAAAACAGCCTGGAAGATTGATCTGCGTGAACGGATGAAGACATTGAACTTCTATATGCAGGAGGGAGATACTGTGTATGCTACCCGCGGCGGGGTTGCCTGTACGACATACAGTGACCGGCTGCTGCTGGTTTATCATGCCGATCATTCTTTTGCGGCTTATCTGGTGATGGACCAATGCTTCATCTCTGCCGGTGACCATGTACGGACGGGGCAGCCGGTAGGTATTGCGGGCCCAACGGGAGTTTCCGTTTCCTATTTCTTTCTGGACGAGAATAAATTTGAATATGCTATGTCTTCGGGATATGCTTATTCTCATTTTGTCCCGTATTTCCGAACCACGGAAGGGGACATCCAGCTGGAGGAAAAAAAGTTGTATGAGGCTGTGGTAGACGATGACTTGGTTACGAAGGAAATGACCAAGCGTGAAAAAAAGAAATACATGAAACAAAAAGGATTATGAAGGGCTTTTTCGTCTTTTTGATTTGGACCTTGGGGGTATGCTGCAGGCTGGATGCCCAGGTGCTGTACATTGAATACGCGGGCAATGCTTTATCCGACGAGACTAAGGAACGCATTGAGAAAATGATGGATTTCGAGAAGGGTTTTTACTCCTCTTTCGGACTTCCCGATACGTTAAGGGTACGTCTTACTGTTTTCATTGACCGTGAGGATGGACTGGACTACCTGGATAGTCTGGGAGTAGGCAAGGTCCAGCCTTTACAGAATGTAGGCGGACTATACAACAACCACAGGAGAGAGGCTGTCATTTTGGGACTGAAGGAGGAGGAACCCGGTAGTCTTTCCACCATTTATCATGAACTGAGTTATTTCTTGACTCGCCAGGTTTTGAAGAATAATCCTCCGGCATGGCTGATGGATGGGCTGGGAGAATATTTTGAGCATTGTAACCTAGGAAAGAGAGGGGTAAAGCATTCACTGGATACCTATGAAAAGGGGAGAATCCGTACCATGTATATGTTGGGAGAAGTGAACCTGAAAGAATTCGTAGATGCCGGCAGGAAAAAGTTTATGAAGCAGCAACGGACCGATGAGCAGTCGGCCTATATATTGGCGCACGCATTGGTCACTTTTCTGATTGAAAAGATGCCCCGGTCTTTGTTGGTGGATTTGTTTGCATCGTTTGATGACAAGACGAACCGGGCACCGGTATCGGAGAAAATAGGGCAGGTATATCCCGGGGGATTTGCAGCTTTCGAGAAAGATTTTTCCAAACTTTTCCAGTAAAACTACCTGCAGGAAAATGCAGGAAGACGGCTTATTCTTCCTGCAGGTTGGCAAACCAGTAAGAGTAGGTACGTACCTCTCCTGTGTCGAGTTTGATATCATAGCTCTCTATGAAAGGCTCTCCCAGGCGGAAAGGTACCGGATATGAAAATATCGGACCGTCGTAGCAGAAGGTGTGGTATTCTCCGTTTTCTCCGTTGGGGTCGCAGCCGGAAGGAAGGGAAGCGATGAATTCGGCATCGAGGGTTTTTCCGATAGCTTCTTTTCCCAATCCGTCGTGCATGGTAGTGACAATGACCGTTTTCAGCCGGGTCTGAAGGAAATCGTTCATCACTTCTACCGTATTTTTTCCCCACAAGGGTTCCACCACCTGAATCCCCATCGGCTCCAGTTGTCTTTTCCGGTATTGCATCACGTCGTGCAGGAAAATATCTCCGAAGATGAAATGGGTAATCCCCATTGCCTTCAGTTCTTCTACGGCTTCGGTCATGGCCCGGTTATAGTCGTCCATGTCTCCCCGCGGACGGAGACCGATTATTTTCAGTGGAATACCGATGCTCCGGCTCTGTGCCTGCAGCAGTTCCATCGGGATACCGTGCATGGTAGAGCGTGTGGTTTCCTGATTGACAGTAGTGAGCAGGAAGAGTATTTCATATTCGTCCGACTGCATGATTTTCCACAAGGCATGTGCAGAGTCTTTTCCTCCGCTCCAGTTGAAGACAGCTTTTTTCTTTTGCATGGCTGATACGGTGATTGATGAATATGTATATAAAAAAACTTGCATGCAGGAATACTGCATGCAAGCAAAGAATAATTGGTTATTTGTTCAGGTCACTGCTCAGCAGGAAGTGTTTTATCGGGATGATTGCATCCAGAATTGTTCCGTTCACAGATGACAGCTTAACGTTCAGGGTTATGCCTCCCTGGGTATCCTTTTCTATCGACTGGTATTCGATAATTACTTCCTTGAAGTAAAGTGATTTTTCATTGTCGTTGTACAACGAGTGTCTGTCTGGACTGTAAGTCAGAGAGGTACTGTTGATAGAGAATGTAAGGTCCTTGATATGTTGGCTGAAAGTTCGTTTGATAAGCGCTTCTACTTCTGTACTGTTCTTTAGCATATTACGGATGTAATCTGAATACGTTCCTCCGGTGATAATCAGTTCATTCTTCAGGTTGGTCAATGCTCTGAATCCGTTTACTGCTACATCAAAACTTGCAAGTTCCTGATGGTTGGGACTCAGCAGTTTTACCGAATAGTTGATATACTCTCCGGCCTCCTGTGAGGACTGGTATTGCACCAGGAAACTGTTACGTGCCGTAATGAACTGGCTGAACAGATATCCTCCATCACCGTTTTCTTCCGTATAATGCAATACGCCACTCTGATAATACTTGCCTACTTCTTCCTGATTTACAATGATGAAAGTCTTGTAATATTCATTGTGGTCGAAAGGCAGATACAATTCCGGACTGGTGTAGTTTTTATACTTTACTTTCAAATATAATTTCTTTGCTCCGGATTCATATCTCAGTTCCGTGAGCGAAGTGTGCTGCATATCTTCCTCGGTATATGCATACGGTGTTCCGTCATTGTCAGAAGAATGAATTGTCAGCAGACCTTTCAGCTGTACGGCAAAGTTGTCTGTCTGATGCTCGCGGTGAAAGGCATCGAAGTTGGCCTCATAGATATTTTTGCCTTGGGCAACCTGTATGCTGGCTCTTTGTGCCATATTGTAGTCGGACGGCTTGTCTGCCGGTTTTTCTTCATCTTTCTCCGGAGCAAAACCGGTGAATTCCAAAGTCTGCTCAAAGTCTTTCTTGTGGTTTACGTTTCCGGTTACGACAAGCGTGAAAGTACCGAGCTTCGCATCCTGTTTTTGTACACGTATCTCATCAATGAATACCTGTTTGCTATTGATCTGTTTTTCTCCCTTGAACTGTTCCAGGCTGGCAAGTGCCACGGTAACCGTTTCGCTGGTATCGAAAATGAAAATACTTCTGAGTTCTTCCTGCGTGAGGGTATTGTCTTCCTCTCCGCCTCCCTGTTCCGGATCTTTTTTCTTGAATCCTTTGAAAGCCAGTGTCTCCTGAAAAGGAGTGCGGTTGACTGTTCCTGCCACTGTCAGATTGAAACTGCCCTGTAAGGCATCGATCTCTTCAGGAGTCAGCCGGCTGATGACAATGGTCTTTCCCTTTATCTGGTACGGTTTTTCTTTATCGAATGAGTTGAGTGACTGCAGGTTCTCGTACACATCCTTTTGCGTGTCAAAACGGAACAGGGTGCGCAGTTCTTCCGGAGTGACCGAAGCGATTTCGTCTCCTGCCTTGTTCTTATGACATGCAGTAAACAGGACTGCTAAAAAGCAGAAAAAGGGAATTAATTTTACGATTTTCATACTGGAATTCTTATTCTTGATGATTAAATGATATTTTTTTCTATAGTAATTGGAAGATAGTGAGATTTAATAAACAAACGTGTGATTTTTGAAAAAATAACAAATGAAATTTGTCTTTAGTTTATGAAATGGATGCTATTTAACTTTTTTTATTGAAGCAGCAGGTTGGGCTCTTTTCCTTCTGAAAAAGAAAAAACCGGTAATTTTTTACCGGTTTAAAGACATTTCCTTGCCTTGATGACTCAAACAGCAGGGTTAAATAAGAAATACAGAACTCACTTTGAGTCCCGTATTTCCATTTACACAAAATATTTTATAGTGCTCTTCCGTAGTGAAGTGATTTTGTCATTACGGACATAATTTTTCTCACATTTGTATGCTTACACAGTTGAATCCCAATTTTACAGTGCGATCAAATAGTATTGTTTTCTTATGCTTTTAAGGGTCACATTGTTATTTATTGGTAAGCTATTAATCAGAGGAGCAAATATATAATCATTAATAACATTGGAATCATATAGCGTATAAGCTAATTTTTCACCTGTCTCAGGAACAGTTGTTAAAAGATATATCTTGCCTGTTTTACTATCAGTAAACTTTGTCATTCCATTGATAGAAAATCTATTTTGATTGTCAACTAAATAGGCATTATTGCTTCCTCCCGGTTTGTAATAGCTAGGGATACCTACTACTTTTAACCCAGGGAATAAAATACTAACTCTGTCAGCTTCTTCATATAAATAACTTCCGGATTGATTTGGAGAAATGGTCGCCGTTCGTAGTCTGACATGTTCCCCATATCTTGTCACTAAACATGTTTCCCATACCGATATTTGCTGATTGTAAAAAATCAGTCGTAATTTTATGTGTGGTTCTTGCATGTATGCAACTTCTCTGTTAATCCCTTTTTGGTAATAGGTATAAAATGCCTGTTTCAGATTATCTTCTTCTATAAGATCACTTATAGGGATTAAAGACTCTTCTGTCAATTCAGCTATGGTTAAGTTTGAAGAGTTTTCAAGAGATCTACTCCATGTAGAAATATCAAAAACCAGTGAATTGATGTCTTTAGGGACTGTAAATTGAGAATACGCAGGTAGTCCACCAAGTGTCCGTAAGGAAAATTTTATATTTTGAAACTTATTTGTAATAGACATAGATGACCCAGGCTCCCGTCCTATGAGAATACTTTGATATGGAATTCCATTATAACTTCTTGTTTGTCCTTTCTTTTTGATATCAATTGATGCACTAATCTCGGCATTAAGATTTGTTTCTTTCTGGTTATCTTCATCATGTGAATTCTCAATATATTCTCCACAATATAAAGCAGTAGCCTGCCCCCCGGACAGAAATTGAGTCAAAACAAATCCACCGTAATATTTTATCACTTCATCGGGTGTAGTGTAATAGAGTTGGTCTAAAAAATCTTTGTGTAAATAATTTCTATAAATATCCTCTCTTGTACTGACGGGAATTAAGAGTTGGAATTTTCTATCATAGAATTTTATAGCTAATTCTCCAAAAACATTTTGATTGAGTTGGGTGTCTGTACATTTGAATATTGTTTTAGTAGTCTTCTTTGCACCTATTTGAAATATTTTAAAGTCCAATGAGAAGCCTGTGCTTACAGTGCTTACTTTGTTAATTTTTGTTTCGTAACGTTCGTAACCACTGAATGACTCATATTTTGAATAACTTTCTTTTACTGGAGATGATTGATAGAAATCTGGTTTGTCAGTAATATATTTTGCCATGTCAATAACAGGGAAACCAACATTTTGTGCATTTTCAAACGGATAGTATTCCATCTTGAAACCCCTTCCTACAAAGTCGCTAATGGTCAAGTCTGCTCTTGTGGTTGTATGTTTGGGGTGAATGTTTGAATAGTCAATACAGGGATGATTTTTATCTCTTTCTCGTAAGAGAATCACCTCCTCTCCTATATTGCTATTGTCATCTGTTATCAATAAAGATTCTTCACTATTTGTACACCCAATTAAGGAATATAGGATAATAATGAAATATATGAATCTAAAGTTCTTCATGGCTATAATACTCTTTTAAGGTCCAACATAATCAATTTTGTTTTGAGAGGGTGTTTTTTCATAATTAGCTTACTTGTAGTCAAGTTGTCAATAAACCATTCTCCGTTTAATAGCCTCCCATTGTAACCCGAAATTTGAATTATTCTGTCTTTCCTATAGTAGGAAAAACCAAAAACCTCATCGTCAATGACATAATAACCAGATGATTCAAAATTAAACATGACTCTTATTTCACGAACATTATTGCCGTCATCGTAATCCCCCTGCCATAGAATTTGCATAATTTCTGTAGAGGAAACGTCATGATTCGGCCTACACCCTAGTACCGAAATTAGAAGCAATGAATAGATTACGCCTACTAAAAATAAATTTCTCATAAATTCATTCTTTGATTGTTTTTGTCATTAACAATGCTCGCAAACAAAAATTCACGAAAAACATACAAATAAATCTACTGAGCAGGGAGTGGTAGCAAGTTGTGGACATAATACACCTAAACTTCCGACACCCGCAGAAGTAGATTCTATAGCGTAAAGGCAGGTCTCCTGACTTACTCTAATCTTCGAGCCTTCCCAGTCAATAAACTAGTGGCATAAGATTTCGAAAAATTTTATCCCAATAAGGAAAGAGTTATACAGTAGCGGGGACTGTTGCCGATTCACACAGCATTCCCTATTAATTCCTTGTAGGAAACCTTTACATTTCAAAGGTATGAATAAATTCCGATATATATGCAAAAATCTATCACTTTTTTATTAGACAGGGTAAGAATTGTCTTTTGGAAGAATTTCGATTAAAGAGAAACTTATCAATCTTTACTCAAAGCAACATGAGTTCAATCTATGCGATACGTCCGATAGCCTCTACATCAATTATTTCAATATTTGGAGAAGACGTTTTTTGACCCACGATTATAACCGGAATCCCATTGTAAGCCGCATTTTATTTGTCCGGCAAGGGGATGAAATCAGCCTGGAGGAATTTGCTGAACTCCGTACACGGGGCATTCCGAAAGCGGAACTGCCTCCGGAAGAGTCGGATTTTTATGAATATACCTGTCATCCAGGAGATGTGATCCGGAGCATGATGCTGGTTTCTCCCGATAGGAACATGGACGATCTGAAGCGGGAAAAGAAAATCCTGGAATAGCTTTGAGACTGTTGTGGTGATAATAGAAAAAGACCGGTATGCGTATACCGGTCTTTTTCTATATTATAGGGTAGGAAAATCAAAATCCTGCCAGTTCAATGACTTTATCGACTGCCTGACTCAATCCTTCCGGATTCTTACCACCGGCAGTAGCAAAGTGAGGCTGACCGCCACCGCCACCCTGAATCAGTTTGGCAGCTTCGCGTACCAGCTGACCGGCATTCAGTCCGGCTTTTACCTGATCTTCACTCATAGTGACTGTCAGCAACGGTTTTCCTTCGAACTCGCTGCCGATTACAACGAACAGGTTTTCAGGGAACTGGCCTTTCAACTGGAAGGCAATGTTCTTCACTGCATCGGCAGGCATCGGCAATACGGCCTTGATAACCTTAACACCGTTGACATCCTTTGCAGATTCAATCAGTTTGCTCTTCACTGAGGCTTCTTTTTCTTTCATGAACTCTTCTACCTGCTTCTTCAGGCCTGCATTTTCGTCAATGTATTTGGCGATGGCAGCCTTCAGGTCGGGAGCGTTGTTGAACAGGGCCTTCAGGTCGCTGAGGGTATCCTGTACGGTGTCGAACATTTCTTCAACCTTCGCTCCGGTTACGGCTTCGATACGGCGTACACCGGCAGCTACAGAACTTTCAGAAATGATTTTTACCATACCGATCTTTCCGGTAGCCGATACGTGAGTACCTCCACAGAATTCGATGGAAGAACCGAACTGTACGACACGTACTTCATCACCGTATTTCTCACCGAAGAGGGCGATGGCACCCAGTTCACGGGCCTTTTCAATCGGCAGGTTGCGGTATTCGGTCAAAGGTACGTTTTCGCGGATCTTGGCATTGACCAGGTGTTCTACTTCGCGGATCTGTTCCGGAGTCACTTTCTGGAAGTGAGAGAAGTCGAAACGCAGAGAGTCCGGAGTCACCAATGAACCTTTCTGTTCTACGTGTGTACCCAGTACCTGACGCAGTGCTTCGTCGAGCAGGTGAGTACAAGAGTGGTTGGCCGCACAGGCATCACGCTTGTCGGTATCTACACAAGCCATCATCGGAGCATCGAGGTGTTCCGGCAATTTCTTGGCAATGTGGATCGGCAGGTTGTTTTCTTTCTTGGTGTCGATGATGTCGATGGTCTCGAATTCGCTGACCAGTACACCGGTATCACCTACCTGACCACCACTTTCTGCATAGAACGGAGTGTCGCTCAGTACAATCTGATATAAAGTCTGATTCTTCTGTTTTACCTGACGGTAACGCAGGATAGAAGTCTCATATTCTGTATAATCGTATCCTACAAATGTAGTCTCACCTTCTTTCAGGGTAATCCAGTCACCGGTTTCTACAGCAGCTGCATTACGGGCACGGTCTTTCTGCTTCTTCATTTCAGCCTCGAAACCTTTCACGTCGGCAGCCATTCCGTTTTCACGCAAAATCAGTTCGGTGAGGTCGAACGGGAATCCGAAGGTATCATACAGGGTAAATGCATCTACTCCGCTGATTTCGGTCTTTCCTGCAGCCTTGGTTTCGGCCATGGTCTTGTCGAGCAGACGGATACCGGTTTCCAGTGTACGCAAGAAAGATTCTTCTTCTTCCTTGATTACTTTTTCAATCAGTGACTGCTGGGCTTTCAGTTCCGGATAAGCTCCTCCCATGTTTTCAATCAGTACCGGAACCAGCTTGAACATGAATGCCTGTTTCTGTCCGAGGAAGGTGTATGCATAACGTACGGCACGGCGCAGGATACGGCGGATCACGTAACCGGCTTTGGCATTTGAAGGCAACTGGCCGTCTGTGATAGAGAAGGCGATGGTACGGATGTGGTCGGCGATTACGCGCATGGCCACGTCAATCTTTTCGTCTTTTCCATAAGTGACTCCTGCCAGGTCACCGATTACCTTGATGATCGGCTGGAATACATCGGTATCGTAGTTGGAGCGTTTGCCCTGCATGGCCATACACAGACGTTCGAATCCCATACCGGTATCGATTACCTTGGCTGGAAGACCTTCCAGGCTGCCGTCTGCCTTACGGTTGTACTGCATGAACACCAGGTTCCAGATTTCAATTACCTGCGGGTGGTCTTTGTTTACCAGTTCACGTCCCGGGATGAGCTTGCGTTCTTCTTCCGGACGCAGGTCGATGTGGATTTCAGAGCAAGGACCGCAAGGACCTGTATCACCCATTTCCCAGAAGTTATCGTGCTTGTTACCGTTGATGATGTGGTCGGCCGGCATGTACTGTTCCCAGTAAGAAGCGGCTTCGTTATCACGTTCCAGACCTTCCTCCGGGCTTCCTTCGAATACAGTGGCATATAAGTGAGCGGGATCGATTTTCAGTACGTCCACCAAAAATTCCCAGGCCCAGCTGATGGCTTCTTTCTTGAAGTAATCGCCGAAAGACCAGTTGCCCAGCATCTCAAACATTGTATGGTGATAGGTATCATGACCTACTTCTTCCAGGTCATTGTGCTTACCGCTTACGCGAAGACATTTTTGAGAGTCTGTCACACGTTTGTATTTTGCAGGGTGGTTACCCAGGATAATGTCTTTGAACTGGTTCATACCTGCATTGGTAAACATCAGAGTAGGATCGTCCTTGATTACCATCGGTGCAGACGGTACAATCTGATGCCCTTTCGACTCGAAGAATTTTACAAAAGAGTCGCGGATTTCATTTGCTGTCAACATAATGTTTATATTATCTTGTAGTTAATATTCTGAAAATTGATTTGCAAAGATAATCGGTTTTATTATTTTTGTCCGTATGTTTTGGGGAAAACTTGAGTTTTGCTACCTTAAAAAATTTCAAAATTTGAATTGAATGCGTAAAGTTTACTATATATACAATCCGAAGACGCGTACTTATGATCGGATTTATCCTACCGTACGTCAGCGCGTAATGAATTACTTGCGTAATCTGTTTATTGGAATGGGACTGGGAGCCGGCAGCTTTATCGTACTTTTGCTGATATTCGGGTCTCCTTCTGAAAAAGATCTGAGGATGGAAAACTCTCGCTTACAGTCACAGTATCACATTCTTTCTTCGCGGCTGGATGAGGCGCTGGGGGTGATGCAGCAGCTTCAGCAGCGCGATGACAATCTCTACAGGGTCATCATGCAGGCCGATCCGGTGGCCGACGGGCTGCGTACGGCCAGTTACAGCAAAACCAACCGTTACGAGGAACTTATGGATATGGCCAGTTCCAAGCTGGTGGTGAATACCACTCAGAAGATGGACCTGCTTTCCAGACAGTTGTATATCCAGTCGAAATCGTACGATGAGATTGTCGACCTGTGCAAGCGGCACGATGAGATGCTGGCTTGTATTCCGGCCATTCAGCCTGTGGCGAACAAGAACCTCAAGCAGACAGCCTCCGGTTACGGTAACCGTATCGACCCGATTTACAAGACCATCAAATTTCATGCGGGAATGGACTTCTCGGCGAATGTCGGTACGCCGGTATATGCGACCGGAAATGCCAAGGTGGTGAAAGCCGGGTGGGAAGGACTTTATGGAAACTGTATTCTGCTGGACCACGGCTTCGGTTATGTGACCCGATATGCTCACCTGAGCAAGATAGATGTGAAGGTAGGGCAGAAGGTGGTACGTGGAGAGACCATCGGCAAGGTGGGAAGTACCGGGAAAAGTACCGGCCCTCATTTGCATTATGAGGTACACCTGAAAGGAAAAATCATGAATCCGGTCAATTATTATTTTATGGATTTGAATGCGGACGATTACGACAAGATGATCCAGTTGGCCGAGAACCATGGAAAAGTATTCGACTAATCTGACTTATTTCTGATTGCATATGGTACTGAAAAAAAAGCCCTTGAAACTGTATTATTCCATCAAGGAGGTGGCAGAGATGTTTGACGTCAAGGAATCTCTGCTGCGCTATTGGGAAAAGGAATTCCCGATCATTTCTCCCAAGAAGGCTGCCGGAAATATCCGTCAGTACCGGGAGGAGGACATCGCCAATGTGCGCCTGGTCTATCACCTGGTCAAGGAGAAAGGAATGACGCTGGCCGGAGCCAAGCAGAGGCTGGAGCAGAATAAGGAAGCGGTACGGGATACGGCGGAAATCGTTGCCCGCCTGAAACGGGTGCGCGAGGAACTGCTGAGCATGCGCAAGGAACTGGATTATATTACCTGACGGAGGAGGTTTCCGTAAGGTGAAAAAGGCTTTTGACGGAAAACGTAAAGAGGGCAGATTATCACTGCTGGGAAACGGCCCTGCTTAACAGCCGTTCTGATAAAACAATTCGTCCTGAACAACCTTCCAGCTGTTCAGGACGAATTGTTTTATTCAGTAATGATGTCATCAAAGTTTTCTATACGCGTCACTTTCTTGATGTGGTCAATCTTCTTCAGGTTCGTACAAATCGTATTCACATCATCTACGTCGTGTACATACAACTGGATTCTTCCTTCGAAAATACCGTCGTTCGATTCGATGTGCAATTTGTGGATGTTTACATTCAGTTGCTGCGAAATAATCTGAGTCACCTGGTTCAACACACCTATACCGTCTATTCCTTTCAGGTATACATTGACCGGGAAGTTCAGGGCTTTTCCAATCTCCCACTTGACAGCCAGCAGACGGTTGCCGAAACTGGTCTTCAGTTGCGTGGCAATAGGACACTGCCGTTTGTGAATCACAATACGGTTGTTGTCATCAATGTATCCCAGTACGTCATCTCCCGGAATAGGCTTGCAGCAGTCTGCCAGGATATAGTTTTTCTGGATGGCATCGGGAGTAATCTTGATGATTTTCTTCTTGTCAATCTCCAGCGGAGCCGCTTCTTTCTTTTCTTCAGGCTTGGACTTGTTTCCTCCGAATGCAAACGAAATGTACTTCTTCCAGTTGGTAGGAGTCGGTTTTCCCTTCAGTTCATCCCTGTCGACATCGCCCAGTGTGAATACTCCCTGTCCGATACTTAAAGTCAGCTCTTCGAAATTCTTCACATGATGCAGCGTACAGAGTTTTTTGGTATTCTCATCGTTAAACTCTACCCCCTCTTTATGGAAGAAATCCGTCAGCAGGTCTTCACCTTTCTGCTGGTATTCTTTTTTCTCGCGTTTCAGGATGGCCAGAATCTTTGTCTTGGCCTTTGCGGTGGTTGCAAAATTAATCCATGAAGGCTGTACCTTCTGGGATTTGGAAGTCAGGATTTCCACCTGGTCTCCACTCTGCAGCTTGTGGCTCAGCGGTACGAGCTTATGGTTGACTTTCGCGCCGATACAGTGGCTGCCCAAGAAAGTATGGATGGAAAATGCAAAGTCCAGCGCCGTACAGTTCTGCGGCATGGTCTTGATTTCCCCCTTCGGGGTAAAGACAAAAATCTCCGAAGCAAACAGGTTCAGCTTAATGGTATCCAGGAAATCGAGGGCATCCGGCTGCGGATCGTCCAGAATCTCCTTAATGGTTTTCAGCCACTTGCTCAGTTCGCCTTCGTCTTCGCTGCCTCCACCTTCCTTGTATTTCCAGTGTGCGGCAAAACCCTGTTCTGCCACATCGTTCATCCGCTCACTTCGTATCTGCACCTCAATCCACTGCCCCTTATTGCTCATCAGGGTTACATGAAGTGCCTGATACCCATTGGCTTTCGGGTGACTGACCCAGTCCCGCAACCTGTCGGGATGCGGCTTGTAGATTTTGGATATCGCTACATATATGTCAAAGCAGTCGTTCAGTTCCTCCTCTTCGTTGCGTGGAGTAAAGATGATCCGGACTGCCAGAATGTCATAAATCTCTTCGAAAGTAATGTGCTTGGTCTGCATCTTATTCCAGATGGAATAAGGAGATTTGATGCGGGCAAGAATCTGATAGGGAATACCCATCTTGTCCAGTTGCTCACGGATAGGAGCCGTAAATTCGGTAAAGATGCTGTCACGCTCCTTTTGCGTTTCCTGCAATTTATGCTGTATCTCCTGGTAGGTTTCCGGATGCTCATACTTGAAACTCAGGTCTTCCAGCTCTGTCTTGATACGGTTCAACCCCAGACGGTTGGCCAACGGGGCATAAATATATAAGGTCTCTCCGGCAATTTTATACTGCTTGCTCGGAAGCATGGAGCCCAATGTACGCATGTTATGAAGGCGGTCGGCAATCTTGATCAGAATCACACGGATGTCGTCATTCATCGTAAGCAGCAGCTTCTTGAAGTTTTCTGCCTGGGCTGAGGCCCGGTCGCCGAAAATTCCTCCCGAAATCTTGGTCAGTCCGTCTACAATCTGTGCAATCTTAGGACCGAACAGGTTTTCAATGTCTTCCACGGTATAGTCCGTATCTTCTACCACATCGTGGAGCAAGGCAGAACAGATGGAGGTCGAACCCAGCCCGATTTCTACGCATGCGATGCGGGCTACCGCGATAGGATGCAGTATATAAGGTTCTCCCGAGCGCCTTCTGACTCCTTTATGAGCTTGTCTTGCAAAATTGAAGGCTTTGGTAATGATTTCTACTTTTTTACGGTGTTTACTTTCCAGATATCGGCTCAATAATTCTTGAAAAGCCTCATTGATTTGTTTTTCATCTGCTTGTTCTTGCACCTGTTTCTCATCCGTCATTGTTTGTCCCTCCATAATCTATATTGCAAAAATAAGGAAAATAAAGAATTAACCAAGTGTAATATATATTTTTTTGTTGAAGGGAAATGAAAAGCCCCCTGTCTGCTTCATGTAAATTCAGCAGGCAGGGGGCTTGTATGATTTCGTCATATTATTTTATCACCTGATGCGGATGGATTTTCCGGCACGTATGTTGCTTCCCTTTATGCCGTTCAATCGTCTCAACTGGCTGACGCTGACTCCGTAACGTGCGGCAATTCCTCCCAGTGTCTCACCGTTTCTGATTCTGTGATAAACGGCTTTTCCGGAACTTCCGGCTGTCTGTTGCGGCATGGATACAGTCTTGCGGCGGGTCTGATAAACCTCCGGCTTATAGTTATAGATACTGTCTTCATGTTCCAGGAAACAGCTGACCATGTTGTTGGGCAAACGCAGGGCATAGGTCTCTTCGTTGCCGGGGATGATGTCTTTCTTGAATTCCGGATTCAAAGCTCTCAGCTCATCCACGCTGATCTTACATACGTCGGAGATTTGCTGGAAATGGAGCGGGCGAGAGATGTGGATGGTATCCGTTCCCTCGGGCATACGCATTTCGAGCGGACTGATATTGTGTTCGCAATAGTAAGTCATGATGTAGTTGGCTGCAATGAACGCAGGCACATAGCTTCGGGTCTCTTTAGGCAGGTAATTATAGAGCTTCCAGAAATCCTTTTCCCCGTCGGCACGGCGGATGGCCTTGTTGATGGTTCCCGGACCGCAGTTGTAGGCAGCCAGTACCAGGTTCCAGTCGTGGTAAATATCGTATAAATCCTTCAGGTAGCGTGCGGCTGCCCGGGTAGACTTTATCGGATCACGGCGTTCGTCAACCAGACTGGTACTCTTCAGACCATAGATCTTACCTGTAGCCAGCATGAATTGCCACAGTCCCACAGCTCCTTGCCGGGAAGTAGCCATCGGATTCAATGCCGATTCGATGACAGGAAGGTACTTCAGTTCCAGTGGAAGATCGTATAAGTCGAGCGCTTCCTCGAATATCGGCATGTAAAAATTGTTGGCGCTTAACATAAATGCAACTTTCTGTCGCAAGCGAGTCGCATACATGTCAATGAATTTCCTTACAATCTCATTATAAGGCATTTCGATAATGGCCGGTATTCTCTGCAGGCGTTCAATATAGATCGAATCACTGATTTCCGGACTGTTGTCGGTAGCGACACAGTTCTCTCCCAGGTTGATATAATTCTTTGAAATCCAGTCCAGGTAAAGACTGTCCGTTTCGGAAAGCATTCCTTCCGGAAGTGTCATCGTGTCTTCCAGCTTCTCAGCACTTTGTCCGGAAAGGCTTCCTCCGGTGGTTTGTGCGCTTAAAGTTGTCGTGGTACTTAGAAAGGTTATAAACCCAATTAAAATTTTCTTCATGTTCTAAAATTTGATACTGCACTGCAGGCCAATGCCCTGAGGCATCTGCCGGTATGCATCATTAAAAATAGCAGGTTCCAGTGTCATACCCAGATCCTTGGAGATGTCGAAGTTGGACAACTCGGCATCAACGTATGCATCAATCACAGAAAGCAGGTATACGCCGATAAAGACGAAAATACTCAAATCCCGTTGTCTGCGGTATAAATCTTTTCTTTTCCGGAACAGTTCCTGGTAATAACTCAGTCTGGCCTGTACGTCGGCCTGTGTGATTCCAGGTCCCATGAAATCCATATAACTGTTGTTGTTGGGGTTATCGCTCATGATGTCCTGATAAGCCTGTGAATAATCCTTGTACATGCGGTTATTCCAGGTCAGGGCATATGTACATCCTACGAATCCTCCGTAGATGATGGGGAGTTTCCAGTATTTCCGGTTGTAAATCTGTCCGGCTCCCGGAATGGCCAGGGAAAGCCAGATCGAATTGTTCGGAATGGGAAGCCATTGCTTTTTGGGATGTGAGTCGGCAGTGATTTCCGGTTCTTTAAATTTCTGGGCAGAATCAGCCTGCTGCATCAGCCGGGTGGTATCGACAGGCGCTTCCAACTGAAGAATCTTCTGCTCCTGTGCGGTCAGTGAGTCCGGCTGCAAGGCAGGAAAGTCCGCACTGGCCCCGATTGTGTCTGCCGGGAATACTTCATTATTATCCCCTGCAGGCAATACCTGTGCCTTTATGTCATTTCCCGGCAAGAAGCAGAGAAACCACACCATCATGAACAACGTATATGTAATTGATATTTTTCTCAAAGCAAACTGTTTTTTATTCGGTTGTAGGTTTTAGCGAATCCAGTATATCCATGATTCGTTCCAAATCGCTTTCACTGTTAAACGGGATACTGATTTTTCCTTTTCCCTTATTGCTGCATGACAGCTGTACCTTTGTTCCGAAAAAATTGCAAAGATGATTCTGCAGGGTAGTGTATTCTTCCGAGAGTTTTGCACCTTTGGGAGTAATCTTTTTCCCGTTGGCTTCGATTGTCTCACCTAACGAGAGGTTTTTGACCATCTCTTCTACCTTGCGTACAGAATATTCCTGGGCAATGATTTCCTTGAAAATCTTGAGCTGCAGCTGAGGATCTTCCAAAGCCAGCAGTGCCCGGGCATGTCCCATGTCTATTTCTCTGTTTTTCAAAGCCATCTGTATCGGAGCAGGCAGCTTCAGCAACCGGAGGTAATTGGCGATTGTCGTTCTTTTCTTGCCGACGCGTTCACTCAGCCGTTCCTGGGTCAGTTCGTACTGCTCAATCAGATGCTGATAAGCCAGTGCGATTTCCAGTGAGTTGAGGTCTTCACGCTGAATGTTTTCAATCAGTGCCATCTCGAGCACATTCTCGTCGTCAGCTGTACGGATATAAGCCGGAATGGTGGTCAGTCCTGCCAGTTTGGAAGCCCTGAATCTCCGTTCTCCGGCAATGATCTGATAGGAGTCATCACTGATCTGCCGCAGTGTGATAGGCTGTATGATGCCAATTTCGGCAATTGAATCTGCCAATTCCTGTAAGGCGATCGGATCAAATTCACGCCGAGGCTGGTTCGGATTGACTGTAATCTTGCTCAGTTCCACCTCGTTGATGGACGACGAGCCCGATGTCCTTACTTCTTCGTTGGTCGAAATAAGTGCGTCAAGTCCTCTGCCTAATGTAAATTTTTTCTGTACTGCCATAGTTCTATAAAATATGAAGAAAGAGAATCGAACCGGCTTTGACCGCTCTCTTTCTTCCTACTATCTATATAATTATGTTATTTGTTCTTGTTAATGATCTCGTTGGCCAATGCCAGGTGGTTCTTGGCCCCTGTAGAATCCGCATCGTACAGGATGGCTGGGATTCCATGGCTTGGCGCTTCGCTCAGTTTGACATTTCGCTGGATGATGGTCTTGAAAACCAGTTCCTGAAAATGTCTTTTGACTTCATCGTAAATCTGATTGGCCAGACGAAGACGTGAGTCAAACATGGTCAGCAGGAATCCTTCTATTTCCAGGTTCGGATTCAGCTTCGATTTGATGATCTTGATGGTGTTCAGCAATTTGCTGATACCTTCAAGAGCGAAATATTCACATTGTACCGGAATGATTACGGAATCGGCTGCAGTCAGTGCATTGATGGTAATCAGTCCCAATGAAGGAGAGCAGTCTATCAGAATATAGTCGTATTCATTCTTCATGGGCTCCAGTGTTTTCTTCATGATTTTCTCTCTATTCTCCAAGTTAAGCATCTCAATCTCCGCACCCACTAAGTCTATGTGAGAGGGGATGATGTCCAATCCGTCAATATCGGTAGTATATATAGCTTCCCTGACATCGGCCTGGTTGATGATACATTCATAAATGGAACAGTCAATTTCTTTCAGGTCTACTCCTAATCCTGAAGATGCGTTTGCTTGTGGGTCAGCATCAACAACAAGTACTTTTTTTTCTAAAGTAGCCAATGATGCGGCCAAATTAATAGTAGTAGTCGTTTTACCTACTCCGCCTTTTTGATTGGCTAAAGCAATTATTTTTCCCATATTAATCAGTTTATCTGATTGCGAAATAACAAATAAATGATGAGAGTCAGTATCTGCTTTCCGATGCAATTCCGAAAAATGTTGATAACTCACATCTTCTGTTAATAACTTCGAGAGAGCAAAGATATATAATTCTGTGCAATGAAAGCGGCCTCGGGTATCTAAAATTTGCAAATATCCGTACTGATTTTTACGCTTCCGAAAGAATCATTCCGTAAATGTGCTTGCTGCAGATTCCCAGGGGCTTTTAAAGAGGAGTCAGGAATTGTATGGGATGGAGATTTATTGTAACTTTACACCGTCAATAGAAATTGTGTATATGGAAAAAAGACCTCTTTTGTTGGTATCGAATGATGATGGTGTAAATGCCAAAGGAATACATGAGTTAATAAAAGTGTTGCGCCCGCTGGCCGATTTGATTGTGGTGGCCCCCGATGGTCCCCGTTCCGGTTCTTCCGGAGCAATTACTTCAGAGCATCCTCTGCGGTGTGTGAAGGTGGAGCAGGCTCCCGGACTGACGGTCTATAAGTGTTCAGGTACTCCGGTCGACTGTGTGAAACTGGCACTGGATTCCCTGGTTCCCCGGGTTCCCGACCTGGTGATCGGCGGTATCAATCATGGTGATAATTCTTCGGTGAACATACATTACTCTGGCACGATGGGAGTGGTGATTGAGGGTTGTTTGAAGGCAATTCCTTCTATCGGTTTTTCGCTCTGCAACCATTCGGCAGATGCTGATTTCTCTCCGTGCCTTCCTTATATAGAACTGATTGTCAAGAGAGTATTGGAAAAGGGATTGCCTCAGTGGACTTGTCTGAATGTGAATTTCCCGAATACGGAGCAACTGAACGGGGTCCGTATCTGCCGGCAGACTCAAGGGGTATGGACGAATGAATTTGTCAAGGCAGACCATCCGCGTGGCGGAAACTATTACTGGCTGACGGGAGAGTACGTCAATCTGGAGCCTGATCAGGAAGATACAGACCACTGGGCACTGGATCATGATTATGTGGCCATTACTCCTGTACAGGTCGATATGACGGCTTATGCGTTATTGGCTGAAATGAAAAACTGGGACTTGAAGTTATGAAATACTATTTGATTGCCGGTGAGGCTTCGGGCGATTTGCATGCCTCCAATTTGATGGCAGCTTTGAAAAAGGAGGACCCGCAGGCTGAGTTCCGCTTCTTTGGCGGAGATCTGATGAAGCAGGTGGGAGGGACTCTGGTAAAACATTACCGGGATCTGGCTTACATGGGCTTTATTCCGGTGCTGCTGCATTTGCGTACCATTTTCCGGAACATGCACGTGTGTAAGATGGATATTGTAAACTGGAAACCGGATGTGCTGATTCTGATAGACTATCCGGGCTTCAATCTGAAGATTGCCGAATATATAAAAAAGCATACGCAGATACCGGTTTATTATTATATCTCCCCCAAAATATGGGCTTGGAAGGAATATCGCATCAAAAATATCAAGCGCGATGTGGACCGCCTCTTTTCCATCCTTCCTTTTGAAATCGATTTTTTTCGCAAGCACCATTATCCGGTGTGCTATGTGGGAAATCCTTGTGTGGATGCCGTGCATGATTACCTGCAGAAGAACGAAAGGAATTTTCAGCAGTTTGTTGCCGATAATGCACTGGAAGACAAACCGGTACTGGCTCTCCTGGCAGGAAGCCGGAAGCAGGAAATCAAAGACAATCTGGTCCGTATGGTGGAGGCGGCAGGCAAATTCTCTCAGTACCAGCTTGTGGTAGCAGGAGCTCCGGGACTCGATGAAGCCTTTTACCGGAAATATGTGGGGCAGGAGGTCAAAGTGATTTTCGGACAGACTTACCGTCTGTTGCACCATGCAGAGGCTGCTTTGGTGACATCGGGAACCGCTACCTTGGAAACGGCTTTGTTCCGTGTGCCGCAAGTGGTCTGTTATTACATTTCGTGCGGCAAACTGGTTTCTTTCCTGCGCCGGATGATTTTGAAGGTGAAGTACATTTCTTTGGTCAACCTGATTGCAGACAGGGAAGTGGTGAAAGAACTGGTTGCCGATGGCATGACGGTCTTGAACGTGCACGATGAACTGTGCAAGATCATTCCCGGGGGAAATGCCCGGAACCGCATGCTGGCCGATTATGAGAGGGTTATCGGAATTCTCGGCGAAGCAGGGGCTTCACAGCGGGCTGCAAAAGCGATGATAGAAGAACTGCGCCGTAAGTGATGCTCTTATAAGTGTTGCTCTTATTATAAAACCTGATATGATAAAAACTAATTCGTCCATGAAGCATTCCTGCACGAAAAGAAATGCTTCATGGACGAATTGTTTTTTTATTACCTGATTTGCCAATTAATTTTCTGCAGGTACCGTTGCGGCATTTTCAGCTGGAGCCACCGGCTCTTTGTCCTTGATGCCAAACAGCCAGCGGAAGAAACGAACCAGGAAGTTGCGTTTTTTCGGTGCCTGTGCGGCTGGTTGTTCCACAGGAGCCTGAATCTGAGAGGAATCCTTCTGCAAGGTATCTGCCGGTGCGACAATCAGACTGTCATTGGCCGTTTTCTGAAGAAGGGCAGGCGGAAGGATGCTGTCTGTCTGGAGATGGAGCAGCGAATCTTTCTTCAGCGAATCCTGGAGAAGTACCGGAGGTTGCGGTAATACCGTATGGTTCAAAGTATCTTTTTGCGGGCGGGGAGTCTCTTTGGGCTCCGGTGCTTTGCGAGGTATTTTGAATTGTACCGGTACGGAGTATTTGCAGCGGACTGCCCGGCCGTTTTCCTTTCCCGGAATCCAGCGTGGCATGTTTCTGATGGCTGTCAGGGCTGCCGTATCCATACTGGCTTCCAGGTGTCTGACAATGACCGGAGAGGTGATTTCTCCATTGGTTTCTACCACGAACTGCACGGCAACCACTCCTTCAATTGAATCGCGGAGGGCCTGAGGAGGGTATACAAGATTCCTTTTCAGGTAGTTGACGAAGGCTTTCATGCCTCCTCGTGGAAATTCGGGCATCTGTGAGACGACCGAATATACCCTTCCGGCACTTTTTTCTTTCATGTAGACGGTATAAGGGTCGTTGGTTTCTTTAAGGAAGGGGGTGATGTTCAGCAGGCGGTTTTCCATGCCTTCCGCACGTATGGCGATGGGGTGGTTGTAATCGGCTTCAATCTGGAATAATCCGATTTCATCCGAAACCGTTTTCCTTCCCGTTCCCTGAATGCTGATGATGGCTCCGGTGATGGGATTGTCTTTCTCGTCTTTTACGAAGCCTTCAATGCTGAAGGTCTGGTTCTGCTGTTTGAATACCGCAATGTCTTCGGGACTGTCCAGATAGAAAGTACGGATGTTTTTTTCTTTTTCCAGTGGAAAAGACAGAACAGACTTCTGTAAATCGGACAGGAAATACAAGGAAGCCGTGTAGGTATAACTGGAGCTTGCATCGAAATCGAAAACGATTACTCCTTCCTTATCTGTTCTGTATTCATTGCTTCTTCCGTTGATTTTCAGGAGTACTTCAGTCTGAGGTTCGCAGGTTGATTTTAATATCGTAAACCGAAAGTTGGTTTTGGCGTTTTGTGCATACAGCCAGGGCGTGCCGATGAAAATGAGACACAAGGCAAGAAATGGAAGTAACTGAAATCTTTTATCTTGATTCATAATTGTTAATAATAGATGTGCAAAACTACAAGTATTCCTGCGTTCTGCAAAGTTTCTTCCTCATTTTTTCTTGCTTGTGTTCATTCTGCTTATTTAAAACGTTTTTTCTTTTTGTACTGATAGATACGTCTGATGGCATGGTAGCGGCTCAGACGGATCTGATACCGGTAGGCCAGGCATGCGGTCAGGAAATATACTCCAGCCTGGATCCATAAGGCACGGAATTCGGGTATGACTTCGTGCAGTGTGGCCCCCATGCTGTTTATCCGGACAAAACCGTTGATACCGAAGGTCGATGGGAATATCCATGACACCACTTCCCAAAATTTGGGTATGGCGGCTCCCGGCCAGGAAATTCCGGAGATGAACAACAGCGGTACGGAAGTGAAGACGTAAATCATCATACAGGCTTCTCTGTGATGTATGAAGATGGAGCATGTAATGGCAAAAAAGATACATGCCAGCAGATAGGGCAGCACAAAAGCAATCAATGTACCAGGCTGTGCAATCTGTACCAGGCTGAACAGTTTGGGGACGACGCAGAGTACATAAGCAGCTACCAGTGTGTAAATGAGCAGGTAAGCAAATGATTTGCCCAATACGATGCGCAGGGTTCCCTGATACTGTCTGGCGATAGGTACGAGGTCGTGAAAACGGTTGTTCTCACGGGCGGTACCGGCTGACAGTCCTATGCCCAGCAAGAGTGTCTGCTGGATAATCAGCATTAGTACGGCCGGAATCAGAAAACTGGCAAATCCGTTTTGCGGATTGAACAGGGAGACAGCTTCGTACTCAATCGGGGCAGTGGTGATTTCATCCTGCCGGTCGGTGGTGTTGCCAGCCCGTTGGATTTTAATGCTTTTGTTCATTGTCAGTGAGGCTTCTGTACTGGCAGTCAGGATGGCCTTGTAATAAAGCATTCCGCTCATATCACAGAAGATGCTGACGTGTGTCTGCTCCCCCTGTGCAATATCTTTACTGAAGTTTTCCGGAATGTAGATAATACCGTATACGTCCTGTCTTTTGACCAGTTCTTTGGCTTCTTCCATGTCGGCGCAGTAGGACTGGATCTTGATATCCGGACTTCCGTCTGCCAGCCGCAGGAATTCCCGGCTTGAACTGGAATGGCTTTGATCTACCGCGGCTACCGGTACTTCACGTACCACCTCGGAGGTATAGATGAACGCATAGACAAGCGGATATGCCAGCGGAACAAGCAGGAAGAAAATCAGTACCCCCTGATCCTTGAACGTGGCCCGCAGTTCTTGGCAGCAGATGTGAAACAAGCCGCTTAATCCTTGCCTAACGATATGTTTGAATGAATAATTGTTCATGGTTTAAAATTTTAAGGGATATACACATATTGAGTCATGACAGTGCGGATGCGTTTCAGTACGAAAAATGGCAAAAGCATGAATATCAGCAATGCCACCACCGAATGCCAGGCATAAATAATGGGATATCCGTTTAGGGCAAGATTTACATATAGCAGGAAATAATGCCGCAGAGGGAAGAGGTTGCTGAGTGCCTGCAGGGTGGGATGCATGGCCATCACCGGAAAGGTAAATCCGGAAATGGAGAATGAAATGACTCCCCACAGAGACCCGGCACTCAGAGCCAGTCGCAGGCTTCCGAATATTCCGAAGAAGAGCACCCCGATAGCCTGTGAAGCCAGTACCAGTGCCATACTGATCAGAATCATCGGTAATATGCCACTGTGACACGGATAGTGCAGATAGCCGTACAGGTATACGTTGTAGAAAATCGCCATGATAAAAAAGAACATACTCTGTGGCAGTAATTTTCCTACGATGGCCGTGATAATCGACTGGTCTGCTTTCTCCATCAAGTCATGAGCCGTATTGTCTTTGATCTCTGTCCCCAGTGTATAGCTGGTGGTGAGGAATATCAGCAGCATCAGTATACCGGGAAAAATCGTATTGCAGAGATAGATAGAATAATTCAGCCAGGGATTACTGATGGCATGAGTATCGATTACGATGGGCTGCAGAAATGCGAGTGCCTGCCGCTCAGTAGCTCCCTTGGCTAGCAGCGTACTTTGGCCGATGGCAGCTGAGGCCAGTTCAGACATCATTCGCTGGTCTTTGTAGAGCAGTGAGGCTGCTACCAGGTAGGCGTTGTTGGTGTAGAACGATACCCGGGGCTGCTTGCTGGAAATGGCCTTTTCGGTAGTTCCTTCCGGAATATAGTAAAATGAATAGATTTCTCCTCTTTGCATAGCCTGTCTCGCATCGTCAAAGCAGCTGTAATGCTTGACTACCTGTGTCTGCTGAAAGGCATCCAGGTTGCGGATGATGTTACGCGTGACGGAGGTATTGTCCAAATCCACAACTCCCGATGGCAGGTTAGTAGGCAGTCCTTCGTCCATCAGCGTAGAAAAGAAGATGAAACTAAGTACCGGAGCTATTACCATGCAAAACAAATACATGGGTTTGGTTGCAATGCGTTTGATTTCCCGGACAACAACCTCTGACAGGCATTTATGGATTGTAATTGACATATAAACAGATGGATAAACAATAATTTATTTTTCAATGATGGCCGACATTCCCGGACGCAGGGACTCGACGGGCTGCACCGGTTTGGCTTTTACCTCAAACGTCTTCAGGTCGAACTGTCCGGTAGTCTTGGTGGCTTTCCAGGCGGCATAAGTACCCAGGTCTTTCATGTAAGTGACTTTGAAGGTCACGTCTTTGTCCAAGGCCGGAACATATGCCTTTATTTCTCCGCCTACGCTGAAATCCTTCAGGTAGTCTTCACGGACATTGAACGTTACCCACATGTCTTCCATCTGGGCGATGTTCATGATCGGGGCGCCAGTACCTACCAGTTCTCCGACTTTAGGGAAAATTTCGGTCACTTCTCCGTCGGCAGAGGCAATCAGGTAGGTTTCTTTGATGTATGAGTTGACTTCTGCTACGGCACCTTTCGCACGTTCTACCTGGGCAGCTGCCATTTCCTTATCCTCTTTCTGAGCTCCGTTCTTTGCCATGGTATATTGTGCCTTGGCCGCTTTTTCCGTAGCAGCCATTGCATCATATTGTGCCTTGGCCTCGTCGCGTTTCTGGGCCGACATCACTCCGCTTTCAAAAAGACGGTTTACCCGCTGATAAGATTTTTCAGCAATCTCCAGTCCGGCTTTGGCTTTCTGCCACATTTCATAAGCAGCCTGCAGCTGTTCGGCACGTACTCCTTTTTCCGCTTTCTGACTGAGCGCTAAAGCGGCCTGTTCTGCGGCCTGTGCCTGTGACAGTTTCGCCATGACTTCCGGGGCTTCCAGAATGGCCAGTGTGTCTCCGGCTCTGACTTTATCTCCTTCGTATACCCAGTATTTTAAAATTCTTCCAGGCACCTTGCTGGATACTCTATATTCTGTGGCTTCGGCTTGTCCCTGTATAATTTCCGGTCCTTTACCCAGTGTAAAGAAACCGATCACGCTGACCAGAATAATAACCGCTACTAGTGTAAAGAAGGCCAGCATAACATTGCTGCGTTGATTTTTTTCTGACATATCAGTATTTTATTTTAAAATTCCCATTGATTTATTAAGATATAACTCACTCATTTTCATGTCTATCTGCGCGTCGATTTTGCTGGACTGTGCTGACAGCCATGCGGTTTGTGCCTCCAGTACGTTGCTGGTAGGGATGACTCCTTCCTTGAAACCTAAGTCGGCATATCGGAGGTTTTCTTCTGCTTTCGACATGTTCTGTTCTGCCATTGCCAGTTTCTTTACGGCTTCGTTGACTTTATAGGAACTTTGAGAAACCTGCAATTCGATTTTTTCCTTGGCATCGTCCAACTGGTAGCGGGCAATGTTGGCCTCTGCTCTTGCGGCTTTGACCTTATATATTCCTTCTCCCCAGTGGAATACCGGAATCTTGACTACGACTCCCACTCCCCAGAATCCTCTGAATTTGTTTTCAAATCCGTTGACCAGTGAAGGGTTGGTAAAGGTGTAGTTGGCGGTAAGACCTACCGAGGGCAGGAATTCCGAACGGGTCACGTTTACTTTTTGACGATAAATCTTTTCTGCAAGTTCCAGACTCTTGATTTCTTCCCGGTTCGACAGGGCCGTATTTACATTGAATTCGGTGCGGTTGTCGGGAATTGGTAGGTTCTGCATGTCCTCGTCGGCCAGCCGGATGTCGGAGTTCAGCGGAATGCCGCACAACTGGCATAATACCATTTTCGACAGACTGAGTCCGTTCTCCACTTGTGTCAGTGTGATTTCGGCTTCGTTGACTTTTACTTTGACGCTCAGTTCATCGGCTTTTGTCGCTACTCCTTCCTTGACCATCTGGCTTACGTCCTGGTCGAGCTGTCTGACCAGTTTCAGGAAACTTTCGGCCAGTTTTCTTTTGTTGACCAGTGAGATTACCTGCCAGTATGCCTGGTCGGTATTCAAAATCAGGTCCTGCATACCGGTGGCATGCTGTGACTCAGCCAGCTGTTCGGCATACTTTGTGATTTTATTGTAAGCGATGATTTTTCCGCCCATGAAGATCGGCTGGGTTAAGGTAGCGGTTCCTGCGTACAGATTTCTGGTATCGGTGCGAAAAGCATTGACCAGTTCTTCTCCTTTCTGGTTCAGACTGTTGGCGATGCCGGGGAGCATCGGTAATATCGGTTGCAGGATAGTACCCAGGCCGGGCACACTTCCAGCCATTCCCTGAATGGCCTGCTGCAGTTCCGTACCGATGGTGCTGATTGCCGTTTTTTGTTGGTCATTGAGTAAGGATATCTCCTTTTGCGTATGCATATAAGTACCCATTACATCGATTTTGGGCAGAAAATTAGTAAATGCCGCTTTGTTCTGATAGTGGGCTGCATTTATTTTTTCCTGAGCAATACGTAGCTCTTTGTTGTTTTCCAGAGCCAAAGCCCGGCAACTGTCTATGTTGAGAACACGTTGGCTGTATCCTCCTAGAGCGATTCCCGAGAGTAAAAATAAGCTTAAAAATCTTTTCATTGCCTGATTCGCATTTGTTATTGGTTGTTTATGCAACATTGCAAATATATACATTATAAACAAATGCGAAAAGAAAAGGTTGAAAAGATATTTCGCTAACTTATTATTTTACCATTTTTTAGTAAATGGTTACTCTTGGGAGAAATGGGATGGCAACTGTGCCTTTTTCTCTCTTTTTGTAATGGAATTATAGAGAATACTTGTCGATGCAACACGCGTTTTGGGGGCTGTTGTCTGGGGGAAACTTCCGTTCTCTATGTGATAGAGCACCGGCCGCAAGAGACTGTCTTGCGGGGTTCCGAACTCTCCGAGCTCACCCGCCAGATTTTCTTCCAGCAGGAAATCGGGTTTAAGTCCTTCCTCGTAATACTCGTATTCGCCTTTCGAGTTGCTGATATAGGCTGTTGTCAGCCAGAATTCCAATTTGGGTGCCAGAGGGTCTTTAAAAAGACTTTGAGCCACGTTCTTACCGAAAGTTGCTTCTCCTACCTGGAAGAGTTTCCCGGTCATGTACGGGCGCAGGCAGTTGATGACCAGTTCGGATGCCGAAGCGGTATTGGAAGTGGTAAGGATATACAGATTTCTGTAATCGAAGCGGTTTCCTCCTGCCAGAAGCTGCGGGTCGAAGTTGTACGTCTGTACCTTATTGATCTTGTCATTCGGAATCAGGTCCACACATTTCTGGTTCATGGCATTCGACGGTGCCAGGTAGGTACCTAAAAGGACGGCAGTCGATACACTTCCTCCCGGATTATACCTCAGGTCCAGGATAATGTCGGTGGTATTGGAAGGAATGTTGGCGAATGCCTCTCTCAGTTCATTTTCATTTTCTGCCTCGAAACTGTTGTATAGAATGTAATATGCATGCTGGTTTCCTGCCTGAATCGACTTGGTCATAAGCACACTCGGTTCCTCAATTACTCTTGGAGCCGGCATTTCAACCATGATTGTATCGTTCTTCTCCTCGGTGTTTTTTCGGGCAATTTTATAGTTGTACGCCTGCATGGGCCGTTCTATGTACTGTTCGTAATTGCTGCTGTTAATCTTCTGACTGTCTGCCTCAATGATCCAGTCTCCCCGTTTCAGTCCCGCTTCCGAAGCCGGTGAGTTGGGGTAGGTATACAACACGTGCACCACATTGTCACCTGCAGCATTTCTTACCAAAGCTCCCTCAATTCCGTAGCTGGGATACTGGCTGGTTATTGTTCTTGTTTCGTTGAATACCGAATCAATGTGTGAGAACAGGACACCGTTTTTCTGGTCGCGGGAAGATGCGGCCGATTTTAAGAACTCACTCGGTTTCCTGAAAAAATCCAACTCACTCTCGGCAGGAATATCGTTGTAGAACAAGTAATTTTGCTGCATGGTCTCATACATCCATGTCTTGGTGCTGATAAGGGCATAATATTCCCCCGACCGGTCTTCTCCGCAGGACGCCAGCAAGACCGGGGCCAGAATAAACGGCAATATGAAATAAGTCAGAATTTTCTTCATGAGTGGCTAATTAGTTCATTTCAAATGCATTCTGTCCAATCATGTTTCCATCGGCAAAGATATAGATGTTGTATTCTCCTGCCGGCAGGAATTCTTCCACATCCCAATATACGGTAACCTGCTGTTCTTCTCCGGTATATTCAATATATTTCTTGATGGAATAAGTCAGCTTGCGGTTTTCGTACGGGAAGGTAGTGTCGCCTTTGGACAAAATCTCATTGTTCGGCTTGGCAATCCGGATGTACAATGTCTTGTTTCCGGTCTCTGCAGTAATATTCTTCACGATGGTGAACGAGATGGCAATTTTTTTCACATCCTTCACTTTCCGCGCTTTCTTACCCCGCTTGTTCATCGGCAGGGCAGTAATATTGGTTGCATCCAGTTGGGCAGCCAGTGTCACCTTCTCATTCAGGTTTTTCTTTTCGGCCGAGAGCGTATTGATTTCCCGGGTTGCAGCCGAGTATTTATTCTTCACCTCCTGATTTTCGGCCACCAGTGCAGCGTTGATGCGGTTCAGTGAGTCAATCTGCATCACATAGCTTCTCAACACGGCCCTGACTGTCTTAAGTTCTTTTTTCAGTCGCATGATTTCACTGGCATTGCTGCTTTTTACCTGACGCAGTTCTTCCAGCAGGCGCTGTGTCTTCAGCTTTTCGCTTTCCAGCTTTTCCCGGAGCGAGTCATTGTTTATCTGAATTTGCAGTTCATCGTACTGAGTGGCGAATGTACTGTATTCATTTTCCATCTCTTCCTTTTCGATGGCAAAAAGTTCGGTCATGTTCTTGTTCTTCCGGAACTCGTTAAAAGCCAGAAAAGAGACACCGGCAATCAGGACTACCAGTGTCGCGATAATTATCAGCAGTTTTTTGTTCTTATCCATGAAAAAAATGTATTTGGTGCAAAAATACAACATTTTATGTATAAAACAGATTCCGGATGCTAAAAAATCTAATCATCTTACCGTGCGCTGCAGATAGGCCGGCAGTTCCTGCCGGCTGCGCCATTCATGAAACTGACGCTTAGGGTACTGTTTCTTTCCGGTGGTCTGGATCCAGTTGTTCAGTGCATTGACCACCGGTTGCCTGCTGTTGTCATTCCTGATAATGAGAAAACTTTCCGCTTCATAAGGATAGGTATTAAAGTTCTTGCTGCTTCTGCTTTTCTTGTAAACCGGCCGTGTAAATGAGCTTTCCTTCATGTAATAACAGTTGCTGATATATCCGCTGGTTTCGTAGACGATGTGCGCATATTCCGCCACTTTGGGCTTGTGGGTATTCTGGTGTGAATAACAGTTCTGGATTACTCCGCCAGAGGTAACTCTATGGCATATGCCAGCACCTATCAGAATGTTCTTCAAATCGCAGTGCGCAATATAACTGTTTAACACACTTCCATCTGTCTCGCTTACGATACCTCCGGTATTTCCATTAGGATTGATATTGTAGAAAGAGGTATTTTCTACCGAACAGTTGAGGATGATTCCTTTGTTGTAGCAGGCTATCGCACCCAGGTACAATTGGTACTGGGGTTTAATGCGACTGTCCGTAATCCGGCAGTTGTTGATGGTTCCTCCATTCAATCCGCAAAGTAGTCCTATATTCCGGTATCTCCATGTACTCGGGGCTATCTCAGCATGGGAAAGAGTCAGGTTTTTCACTTCACCCTCGGGGGAAATATAGGAAAAAAGTCCTAAATAATTTGAATCATGGAACGGATATAAACTTAATCCGTATATGGTATTTCCTTTTCCGTCGAAACAGTCTTTCAACCCTTTCTTGTCCCCTTTTACCGGAACATAACCGATGGGCTGTATCTGCTTGCTTTCGGCGGGTGTCAGCCGGATATCATTCTGCAGGGTGTAGACCGTCCGGCTTCCCTGGCTATGTCCGAATTCTTCCAGTCTGCGGTCTTTATAAGGATTCCCGTTGATCAGATGGGTGAAGGCCACCAGGTCCTCACCCGTATAGATGCCCGGTTCTTTTTCGGAGGGAGTCAGCCGGCAGATATATTGACGGTTCTGCTGATAGTCCCTTGGAGACAGGTCCGCTTCCTTGGTCTGGTTGTCGGAATAAGTCAGCCGGATGCGGATGCTCATCTGTGGAGCGGGAGGAATCAGGAAAGAATAGCTGCCCTCTTTGTTGCCTTCGAGCACATAGGTCCTGGGCTCTCCGGTGGCAAATTCCATCTTTCCGGAGTAAGGATCGATGGAGGAAATCTGTTGGGATGGAGTAATTGCAAGTTGTCTGAGGTTGCTTTTGAGCCCCTCTTTTACCTCTATGGTCAGCAGGGAGAACAGGTGCTTGAATTCCAGTGCGATATTTTCTTTATAGGCCACCTGCTGTCTGCAGTACAGAAAATCTTTCAGGAGACCGTCGGATTCATAAAAACCGTTCTGATTTTCCGGAAAAACGGGGTAATAGGATGAGAGATGCACCGGTTCCGGCGTGTGTTTCCATTCCAGTGTGTGCTGCCACCTTCCCTGGCGGAAGGTCAGTATGGCATTGTGGGCTTCGATGCCTCCGGTGGCAAACAGGGAGATCCGGCTTTCTTCCGGGAGCATTTGCAGCGAGAGGCTGCGCGAATGTTCTTCCTGAAAACCGTAGTAGGTATTTCCGGTAACGGTCAGTGACGACTGGGGTTCGTAGAGGTGTTCTGCAGTACATCCAAAACTGCAGATAATGGCTATCAATCCAATAATTTTTTTCATATGCATAAGGTCTTTTATTGGAATAACGCACGTTTCTCTCAGTGTATACCTTATCCGATGTATTTTTTTACTTACCGGATAAAAAAAGCGCTGCCCACCTTCACAGGTAGACAGCGAAAACTACAATACAAAATACAAATACAACTAAACGAGATATTTTAATTTATTATGATTAAACAATTCCTTGTGCCATCATGGCATGAGCTACCTTCATGAATCCGGCGATGTTGGCTCCCTTGACGTAGTTGATGTATCCGTCCGGTTCGGTTCCGTATTTGACGCACTGTTCATGAATGTTGTTCATAATCTGATGCAGTTTTTCATCGACTTCCTGGGCACTCCAGCTCAGATGCATGGCATTCTGGCTCATTTCAAGACCTGAGGTAGCTACTCCACCAGCGTTGACTGCCTTGCCCGGAGCATACATGATCTTATGTTCAAGGAAAGCGTCGATGGCTTCCGGCGTACATCCCATGTTGGAAATCTCGCCTACGCAGGTTACCTGGTTTTCAATCAGATGTTTGGCATCCTCTCCGTTCAATTCGTTCTGGGTAGCACATGGCAATGCGATGTCTACTTTTACTTCCCATGGACGGCGTCCTTCTACGAAAGTTGCTTCAGGATATTTTTCTGCATAAGGTGCTACGATATCGTTACCGGAAGCTCTCAGTTCCAGCATGTAGTCGATCTTTTCTCCGCTGATACCGTTCGGGTCATATACGTATCCGTCCGGTCCGGAGATGGTGACTACCTTGGCACCCAGTTGGGTAGCCTTTGTAGCAGCACCCCAAGCCACATTACCGAAGCCTGAAATGGCTACTGTCTTTCCCTTTATGTCAATGCCCTTCTTGTCGAGCATGTGTTTTACGAAATAAAGACCTCCGAATCCCGTAGCTTCCGGGCGGATCAGTGAACCTCCGAATTCCAGTCCCTTACCTGTGAAGGTACCTGTAAATTCGTGCGTCAGCTTTTTATACATACCAAACATGTATCCCACTTCGCGGCCGCCTACACCGATATCACCTGCCGGAACGTCCATATCCGGTCCTACATGACGCCACAGTTCCAGCATGAATGCCTGGCAGAAGCGCATGATTTCGGCATCGCTCTTTCCTCTGGGAGAGAAATCCGAACCGCCTTTTCCGCCACCCATAGGAAGGGTAGTCAGTGCGTTCTTGAAAGTCTGTTCAAATCCCAGGAATTTCAGAATGGACAAATTGACTGATGCATGGAAACGAATACCTCCCTTGTAAGGACCTATCGCATTGTTGAACTGTACACGATATCCCAGATTAACCTGTACCTTACCCTTGTCATCTACCCATGGAACACGGAACGTGATGATTCTGTCGGGCTCTACCAGACGTTCAATCAGTGATACTTTTTCAAATTCAGGATGCTGGTTATATACGTCTTCGATACAAAGCAATACTTCTCTTACGGCTTGTAAATACTCTGACTCACCCGGATGCTTGGCTTCCAGGGATGACATAATTTGGTTGATATTCATGACACGTTAATTTAAGGTCTGACAAAATGTTTCTTTTGTTACTGCAAAGTTATTCTTTTATCGGAGACTGCAAAATGTTTGGGGTATTTTTTCTCTGAGATTGTAATAAAATGTAGGCCGCCGGTTGCGGTACAATTGTACCTTGTGTTAAAAACATGAGGAGTTTTATTGGAAAAATCATCAGAATTTCCGTAATTTGTTAGAAAAATAAAAGCTTAAATCAGAAAGCAATGCTCAGTAAGTTAAAATTAAATCAGCTTTATTTCAAGGATACGCAGTTTGTGAACCTGATGACAAAGCGTATTTTCAATGTGCTTTTGGTTGCCAATCCTTATGATGCTTTCATGCTGGAGGACGATGGGCGTATCGATGAGAAGATTTTTATCGAATACATGAATTTGAGTCTGCGTTATCCTCCCCGTTTCACTCAGGTTTCCACTGAGGAAGATGCCTGGAAGCAGTTGGGCAATACCATGTTCGACCTGGTAATCTGTATGCCCGGATCGGATAACAGCGATACGTTTGACATTGCCCGTCAGATCAAGGAGAAGTACCCTCACATTCCGCTGGTAGTATTGACTCCGTTCTCACACGGTATCCGGGAGAGAATGGAAAACGAAGACCTGAGTATTTTTGAATATGTATTCTGCTGGCTGGGAAATACCGATCTGCTGGTTTCCATCATCAAACTGATTGAGGACAAGATGAACCTGGAACACGATATTAAAGAGGTGGGTGTACAGATGATCCTGCTGGTAGAGGATTCCATCCGTTTCTATTCGTCCGTCTTGCCCAATCTGTATAAGTTCGTGCTGCAGCAAAGTCAGGAGTTTGCCACCGAAGCCTTGAACGAACACCAGCGTACGCTCCGTATGCGCGGACGTCCGAAGATAGTACTGACACGCTCGTACGAAGAGGCGATGGAACTGTATGACAAGTACCAGAACAATACCCTGGGTATTATTTCCGATGCCCGTTATCCGCACGAAGGAGTGATCGATCCGCTGGCAGGTGTCAAGTTCCTGAACGAAGTGCGCCGCCGTGATCCTTTCATTCCGCTTATCCTGCAGTCGGCTGAGGAATCGAACCGGGCCTATGCCTTGAAGTGTAATGCGGAGTTCATCGACAAGAACTCGAAGAAAATGAATATTGACCTGCGGGAGGCTGTATCGGAGAAATTCGGTTTCGGGGATTTTATTTTCCGTAATCCGACCACTAAGGAAGAGGTACTTCGGGTGCACAACCTGAAGGAACTGCAGAATGTGATTTTCTCCATTCCTGCCGATTCCTTCCTGTATCACATCAGCCGCAATCACGTATCCCGCTGGTTGTATTCGCGTGCCATCTTCCCGGTGGCTGAGTTCCTGAAGCAGATTACCTGGGAGTCTTTGCAGGACATTGACGCGCACCGGAAAATTATCTTCGAGGCCATCGTAAAATACCGTAAGATGAAGAACCAGGGTGTCGTGGCTGTCTTCCAGCGCGACCGCTTCGACCGTTACTCGCATTTTGCCCGCATCGGCGACGGCTCTCTGGGAGGAAAGGGCAGGGGACTGGCCTTTATTGATAATATGGTGAAGCGCCATGCCGAATTCGAAGAGTTCGAGAATGCCTCGGTAGTCATTCCGAAAACAGTGGTGCTCTGTACGGATATTTTCGATGAGTTTATGGATACCAACCAGCTGTATCAGCTGGCACTGAGCGATGCCGATGACGAGACGATTCTCCGGGCCTTCCTCAAGGCAAAGTTGCCTGACCGCCTGGTGGAAGATTTCTTTGCCTTCTTCGATGTGGTGAAGACACCGATTGCCATCCGTTCGTCCAGTCTGCTGGAGGATTCTCATTACCAGCCTTTCGCCGGAATCTATTCTACTTATATGATTCCTTATCTCGATGATAAGTATGAGATGCTGCGCATGTTGAGTGATGCTATCAAAGGTGTATATGCTTCGGTGTATTACAAGGACAGTAAGGCTTACATGCAGGCTACCAGCAATGTCATCGATCAGGAGAAAATGGCGGTAATCCTGCAGGAGGTGGTAGGAACGCAGTATGGTGACCGTTTTTATCCGTCCATATCCGGGGTGGCCCGCTCCATTAATTATTATCCCATCAATGATGAACTGGCCGAAGAAGGTACGGTGAGTCTGGCGCTGGGACTGGGTAAGTACATTGTGGACGGAGGTCTTACGCTGCGGGTTTGTCCTTATCATCCGGACAAGGTGCTTCAGACCAGTGAGATGGAGATGGCTTTGCGTGAGACGCAGACCCGTTTCTATGCGCTGGACTTGAAGAATACGGGACAGAACTTCTCGTTGGATGACGGTTTCAACCTGTTGAAGCTTCCGGTAAAGGAGGCCGAGGCGGATGGATCGCTGAATTACATCGCTTCCACTTACGATCCGTATGACATGGTGATCCGTGACGGTATCTATCCGGGAGGCCGTAAGGTCATTACCTTTGCGAACATTCTGCAGCACGATGTCTTTCCGCTGGCCGAAATCCTGCGGCTGGCACAGAAGTACGGGCAGGGAGAGATGCGCCGTCCGGTGGAAATTGAATTTGCGGTCAATCTGAATGCGAAGGAGAAAAAGGGTACGTTCTATCTGCTTCAGATCCGTCCGATGGTGGATATGAAGGCCGATTTGCAGGAAGACTTGAATGAGATTCCCGAAGACCAGGTATTGCTGAAGAGTGTGAATGCTCTGGGACATGGGGTGATGGAGGATATCCAGGATGTGATTTATGTGAAGACCGAGGGATATTCCGCTTCCAACAATCAGCTGATTGCCTATGAAATAGAAAAACTGAACAGGCGGTTCCTGGATGAAGGAAAGCATTATGTATTGGTAGGACCGGGCCGATGGGGCAGCAGTGATACCTGGCTGGGTATTCCTGTCAAGTGGCCGAACATTTCGGCTGCAAGGGTAATCGTTGAGGCCGGACTGACCAATTATCGGGTTGACCCGAGTCAGGGAACGCACTTTTTCCAGAACCTGACTTCTTTCGGAGTTGGATATTTTACGATCAATGCGTATATGAACGACGGCATTTACAATCAGGAACTGCTGAATGTCATGCCGGCAGTGGAGGAAACCCGTTTCTTGCGCTGGGTACATTTTGATCGTCCGCTCACGGTTAAAATGGATGGAAAGAAAAAGTTGGGAGTAGTGGTGCCATAGCTTTCTTCCGACGTTTATTGACTATATCGACGGTCCCTCCTTCCGCAGTATTTCAGTAAAGGAATGCTGCAGAAGGAGGGACTTGTCTGTTTCAGAAGGGGAGGAGGAAAATGGGTGTCAACCATTGTTGCGGTATTCCAGCGGACTCATTCCCACATACCGTTTGAAGTATTTTCCGAAGAAAGACATGTTGGCAAAGTTCAGTGAGTCTGAAATTTCCTGGATGGACAGGGAGGTCGACTTCAACTGGGATTTGGCATCCATGATGACCATGCGCGAAATGATTTCAATGCATGTGTTTCCCGTAACTTGCTTTACGGTAGTGCACAGATGGGCATGGGTGATGCCCAGTTTCTGGGCATACCAGGCTACGTTCCGGGTCTCGTTGTATTTTTGCATGACGAGCTGGGCAAAGTTCTTGCAGATCTGTTCACTCTTTGAGAGTACACACTTGGTATCCTGACGGGTCTTGTAGATGGCAGAGATACCGGCATGAATATTATTGTACAGGTACGGGGTAATCATTTTCCGTGCGTCTTCGTTGAAGAACTCATACAGCTTGATCAGGAAGCAGAAATATTCTTCCATCAGTTTGGCTCCTTCCGGTTTCAGACTGAATACGGGTCTTCCCAGGGTAATGAACAGGGTCTTTAAGACAGACAGGTCCAGATTGGCCTGCTCAATGTAGCTGGAAGAGAACCCTCCGAAATAAATCTTCAGGTTTCCCTCTACACTGTGTATCTGGAAAATGCTTCCGGGCATGAGGGTAACGAAATCATTCGCACGCACCGATATATGGTTCAGGTTGACTGAGGCTTCTATTTCTCCGTCCATGCAGAGCACGAAGATTTCAGACTTGAGTCGACAGGGGAAATTGGTGTACAGGCTAAGTAATTCTTTGTTGATACCTGTACCGATGAGCCATTCCTCGGGTAATTCTATCTTGGGAAGTTCTTTTTCCATACTATTATATTAACGTGTATTGATGATTGTTTCAAGAGTACAAATATAGTTTTTTTCTTTAGTTTCGCCCATGATTGCTTAATGTGATTTTAAAAAAAGAACTATTATTGTATGTAAATTAATCAGAAAAAACCTGGTTCTACATGATTTTCTAAAAGAAAAACAGTAGGATACTTTAAAAATAGGACAAAAATAAGACAAATAGACCTTGTGGAGGCTTAAAAATCGTCGTTACTTTGCAGCGAAATAATTATGAAATGCCGGAGGGACAGTGATTGTCGCACCGGTTTTTATTAACTAAACGTTTTATTTTAAGATGAAAAAGAATTTATTAGTGTATTTATTTGCTGCCTGCTGCACCGGATCGGTGTTTACTGCATGTAGCAGCGATGACGACAATGCCGCTGTCGTTTTTCCTATTGACCAGGAAATTGCCGGAAAGTATAAAGGTACTCTGGTGGTACAGGTAGATGGAACTCAGCTGGGGGGTCCTGTGGCACAGCAGATACAGATTGAAAAGGCAAGTGACAACTCCATTAATCTTTCCATGAAAGATTTCAGTTTCATGAATATTCCTGTAGGAGACGTGAATTTGAATAATTGTCAGTTGGTTGAGGCTGCCAATGGATATACCTTTACTGGAACTACAGCTATTGATGTAACAGGAATGCTGACTGCCGATGTAAATGCTTCAGGTGCCTTGGTTGGCGGTGCGATAAAAATTGTTATGGATATCAATGCAAAACTGGGTTCTACGGACCAGAAAGTGAATGTGGTGTACGAAGGTACTCGTCTTTCCGGAACAGAGAGCAGTGAGGCCAAGATCCTGAGTTTTACTTTTGACGCAGCCGATGGAGTAGTTGTTGAACAGCCTGTAATTGATGAGGAAAGCCATACAATTAAGTTTGTAGTAGCTGAAGATGTAACTCCTGAACAGTTGAGCGCCATGGTTCCGACCATTAAAATCTCAGAAAAGGCAACCGTAGAACCGGGTAACGGTGTGGCTCAGGATTTCTCCAATGGCAAGGTGGTAAAATATACGGTAATAGCTGAAGACGGTACGGCGGTCGTATACAGTGCCTCTGCACAGACTATGCTGAATTATGATTTTGAGAATTGGTCATATGATACTTCATTGTATCCGGAGGAAGACAAGATTCATATGGTAGAGGGCTGGGCATCCTGTAACAATGCAGTGGCACTGATTAAAAAGATGGGAGCTTTGGGAGGCATTCAATACGATGGAGAATATCCGGTACGTCCTTCATCAGATGCATATACAGGAAATTTTTCTGCCTTACTGGAAAGCGTAGATACCAAGGGAGGAACAATGATGGGGGCTAAGGTTCCTAAAGTAACAGCTGCTACTGTTTTCCTGGGTAGTTTTAATGCTTTTGCTGGAATGAAAGATCCGATGAAAACAACCAGTTTCGGTGTGATGTATACTCAGCAGCCGGACAGAGTGACCGGTTACTATAAATACACTCCGGGAAAGGAATTCTATAATGCAGCAGGTGAATTGCAGGAAGGCAAGACTGACGAATGCGCTCTTTCTGCTGTATTGTATGAGGTAGAAAGTGAAGAGGAAACCTTGGATGGTTCAAACATCTATACTTCTGAAAAGATTGTAGCTCAGGCTGTATTGAAAAACGGCAATGAGGTTACAGAATTCACTCCGTTTGAGTTGAAGCTGAATTACGTGAAAGAATACGATCCTTCGAAGAAGTATAAGTTGGCAGTTATCTTCTCTGCCAGTGCCGACGGTGCAGCCTACAATGCAGCCGTAGGTAGCAAACTGTTGATTGACGATGTAACAATTGTGAACCGTTAAAAGGAAGCAAAAATTAAAAAAACTCCCGTAAATCCAGGTTTTCCAATGGATTTGCGGGAGTTTTTTTGTAGATTCATTTCGGTTAGTTATTTCATTACTTCTGAAATGTTTTATTCTGAGATTTTTCTGTATCAAGTATGGAGACCGGGTACACTACTGATGAATTCTCTGACACAAAGAAAGGGACTTTCCTGTGGAGGCTTATATAAAGTCCGACCCGCGTAGCGAGGTCGTATAACCTCCCTGCGCGGGTCGGACAACCTCCGTACGGAAGTTGTATGACCTTCCTCCGCGGGTTTATGCAGCTGTATCGGACATTCAGACTTTATTCGCTGATGTGCGGATAAAGCCATGTATGTGTGGTTACCAGTTTTCGTTGGCCATTTTCCACATACCCAGAAAGGCCGCCCGGGTAATCTCTACCAGTTTGTTCCAGTTGAGTTTGTCGGATTCATCTCCCGGCAGGTGATAATCGCGGTGCCCGTCGGTATGATACCACATGATGGGAATGTCATGAAGCGCGAAGGTGGCATTGTCACTTCCTCCCGTCGGACGGTCCCACGCCCTGTAATCCGGTTCCAGTTGCAGGCGGTACTCCTGAATGTCCTTTTTCAGCCATTCTCCGAATACCGGCTGACCGGCCGTATAGAAATAGACCACGTGCAGCGGACGGTTTTCGTCGTTGTTCCTTCCGATCATGTCAAAATTCAGGTAGCCCTTAATCTTTTTCATGTCCGGGAAGGTCTGGGCGAAATACTTCGACCCCAGCAGTCCTTTCTCCTCACCGTCCCAGAAGGCAAAGATGATAGTCCGTTCCGGCTGGGTACCGGAAGTAAGAAAACCTCTCAGAATCTGCAGTACGGCCGAAACTCCGGAAGCATTGTCGTCGGCTCCGTTGTAGATACGGTCTCCCGCCAGCATCGGGTCCATGCCCAGGTGGTCATAGTGTGCCCCGATCACGACATACTCCTCTTTCTTTTTTCCTTCTATCTGGCACAGGATGTTCCGCATGGCGTATTTCTGATATACTCCCTGTTCCTTGATTTGCCGGATGGAATCCGGATGCACCTGCAGCCTTCCCTTTCGCTGCCGTTCCACCCGGTAGGCCTCGAACGGCTGGAAATAATCCTTGTACAGAGGTTGCACCTTCCATAACTTCAGCAGCGAAGCAAGGTAGTTGCCCGCTATCCGGCCCCCTTCTGTTCCAGCCTCTCTGCCCTGCAGTTCGTCACTGGCAAGAAATTCCACAAAAGCCTGTGCGCTTTCGCGGTTGATGCTTCCCAATCCTTTTTCCAATGGAGAAGGAACTGCCTGTCTGGGACTTTTGGCAAACACTCCCAGGGAGGTCTGCAGCGCCAGCAGGCACAATACGATACATAGTTTTTTCATCAGTCAGTTTTTTAGTGTGTATTCCGCATCAATATCCGGAACGGTATTTCCCTTCTTCCTTATCCTCCAGGATATTCAGGTAAGAAGCATAGCGCGATTCGCTGATGTAGTGATTCTCCACCGCCTCACGTACCGCACATCCCGGTTCATGCCGGTGCGTACAGTTGCCATACTTGCAGTTGGCCGAGAACTCGAAGATTTCCTTGAAATAATGGCCTACCTCCTCGTCTTCCATGTCGAAGGTCCCGAAACCCTTGATGCCCGGAGTATCAATGATATAACCCTCACCCTCTACTGGAAACATTTCCGAGAAGGTAGTGGTGTGCATCCCTTTGTTGTGAGCCGCCGAGATAGCTCCCGTCTTGACATTCAAATCCGGAAGAATCGCATTGATCAGGGTCGATTTGCCCACGCCCGAATGGCCGGAGAAAAGTGTCACCTTTCCCTGCAGGTCTCTTTTGATTTCCTCTACTCCCGTTTCATTCAAAGCCGAAATCCGGTAGCAGGGATAACCGATGTGCGTATAGAGGTTCACCAGCGCATCCAAGTAACGCTGTTCCTCTTCGGAATAAAGGTCGGTCTTGTTGAAAATCAGTCGTACCGGTACCCGGTAAGCCTCGGCCGAAGCCAGAAAACGGTCGATGAAAGTGGTAGAAGTTTCCGGATAATTTACCGTGACCACCAGCATGCACTGGTCCAGGTTTGCCGCAATGATGTGCGACTGTTTCGACAGGTTCGAAGAACGCCGGATGATGTAGTTCTTGCGGTCTTCAATCTCTGTGATAAACGCAGTACCCTCTGTGTTGACTGCAATCTGAACCCAGTCTCCCACCGCGATAGGATTGGTACTCCGTATTCCCTTCAGGCGGAAATTGCCCTTGATTTTGCATTCTATCTGCTTGCCGTCGTTGGTCTTTACCAGATACCAACTTCCTGTATTCTTAATTACTAGCCCTTTTTCCAAGATCTGATATAAACGATAAAGTTGATAATAATAAAAAATGAGGAGTAAAGCAAGGACAGACTCCTTGCTTGCTCCTCATTCGTCTGTTTATGTGAAATTACACAGTCATGATTTCCTTGTCCTTGGCAGCCAGCATATCGTCAATCTGCTTGATATACTTGTCATGCACTTTCTGCAACTTGGCTTCCGAGTTCTTCTGTTCGTCTTCCGGCATACCGTCCTTCACTGCCTTTTTCAGGGCATCGATGGCGTCGCGGCGTGCGTTACGTACGCTGACCTTTGCGGTTTCACCTTCGCTCTTGCACTGTTTGGCCAGCTGCTTACGGCGTTCCTCTGTCAACGGTGGAATACCGATGCGGATGATTTCGCCGTTGTTTTCGGGCATGATACCCAGTTCAGAGTCGATGATTGCCTTTTCGATAGGGCGGAACATGCTTTTGTCCCAAGGCTTGATGGCGATGCTGCGCGCGTCGGGAGTAGTGACAGCCGCTACGTTGTTGATGGGTACCATGCTTCCGTAAGAGTCTACACGAATACCATCCAGCAAGCGTACGTCAGCCTTTCCGGCACGGATGTGTGCCAGTGCATCATCCAGGTACATGATTGCCATATCCATTTTTTCTTCAGCTTCGCTGAGAATAGTCTTTGAATCTGCCATATATTTTTATTGTTTTTAAGTTTATCAATGTGCTGACAAATGTTTATGCGAACAAAAATATATTATTTTTTACTTTTCTGCAATAGTTGGCAGAGAATTGTCGGTGTTTTACTGGATACCGGGGTTGGCATCGATTTCCGATTGCGGAATGGGCAGTGCCACACGCGGATCGGTATGTACAATGACATTGGATTTGTGCTGGCTGAGGTCATGATGCCATCCGCCCTTGCGTTCGATAGGTGTCTGTGTCCTTAAATAATCGAAATAGATCAGTCCCTCCCCGACCAGTTCCTTGCGTCTCTCCTTCAGGATGCGTGCTACGCTGAAATCTCCTGGGGCTACCTGCTGTCCGGCATTGGTCGTACGCAAGGCAATCAGCTGGTTCAGGTATTGCAGTCCTTTGTCCTTGGCGGCTCCTCCTTCCTTCAGTCCGGCTTCAGCGGCATTCAGGTAGACTTCTGCCAGGCGGATGATGCAGATGTCATTGTTCCTTACATCTCCGTTCTTCCCGGGAAACTTAGTCAGGAATACCGGTTGGTCCTGGGCCGGGATAGGAAGTCCGGGGTCACGGCTGGTCTTGGATTTTTCCAATAGGCAAAGGCGGATATCTTCACTGTCCTCGTTTATCAATTGCAGGTAATCCCAGGTCAGTATCAGGTTGTTCCATCCTTCATTGTCTGTCCGGTTCTCATACACTGAGGGGGCTCCTTCGCCACCGGTACCTCCTCCCCATTCAGAAGGCTCATTGGCATCGATGTACAGTTCGAAGATAGATTCTGCCTGAAAATCCTTTCCCCATACCTCCGGATATTCCTCCCGGGTATACAGGTGGTACAGATCTCCGTTATTTTCTATCACATCGGTGGCACACAGGTAGGCATTCTTGTAATCACCTTTGTTCAGGTAGATCCGTGACAGCAATGCCTGCACGCCCCAATAGTTGAAATGGCCGTCTTTTTTCTCTTTCCCGATACCCAGCGAGAGGGCAGTTGTCAAATCAGAGATGACCTGGTCGTAGCATTCGGCCACTGTATTTCTTTCGGGCTGATAGTCGGGCTGTTCCGGCTTCAGTACGATGGGTACCCCGAGTGAGGTTCCGTTGTCGTTGGTATAAGGCATGCCGAACATGCGGGTCAGGCTGAACAAGGCCAGTGCCCTCAGTGACAGGGCCTCCGCTTTCATCTGGTTGAGTGCCTGCGTATCTCCCGACTCAATCTCGTGGTTGTCAATCCGCTGAATCAGGTTGTTGGCCTGACGGATAACCAGATACGGGCGGTTCCAGGGAAGGGTGACATTGAAATTGTCGGTAGCCTGCACATAAAACATATAATAAGGTACCACCCGGGTTTTTCCCGTAATACGGGCCTGTACGTCCGTTCCGCGGCAGTCGCCATAATACCAGTAATTGTCTCCGTAATAACTGTGCTGTGAGGTTTCCCGGTAAATGCCGTTCAAGGCGAACTGGGCATCTTCCAGGGTCTTGATTTCGTCACTGGGTACAGAGGTAGCAGGGGAGAGATTCAGCCAGTCGGCCGAACAGGAGCTGAAAGTGATGCAGGCCCCTGAAAATAAGGATATAAGTAAATATCTGAGTTTCATTTGATTCGTTTTTTTTAGTTAAAAGGTAAGTTGTACACCAAAACTGAATGTCCGCATGGCAGGAGATTCACACCATACTTCGCCATTGACCGGAGTCTCCGGATCGTACTGTTTCCATTTGGCCCAGGTGAGCAGGTTGCTTCCCGAAAAATAAATCCGGGCATTCTCAATCATCGCCTTGTTGACCCACTGCTGCGGCAGGGTAAATCCGAGCGTCAGGTTTTTCAGACGAAGGTGGTCGGTACTGTGTACGTAGCGCGAACTGTTCACCGCCTTTGCCTTGTCGGCATAGCTGAAACGGGGAATATCGGTCTGGTCGCCAGGCTTCTGCCAGCGGTCCATCATGTAAGCCGGCAGGTTCAGCCGGTTGGCATAAATATTTTCTCCGCCATTTTCCAGCGTCGTACCCAATTTGTCGAAGGAATATCCTCCAAGTGAGTAAGTCAGGGTAAAACTCAGGTCAATCCACTTGTAGCTCAACAGGTTGGTAAGTCCTCCCGAAACCGTCGGAGTAGCCGATTTATAAGCCACACTGGTAGCCTTGTCGGGGTCGGTGGTCAGTGAACGGTCGGTCGATCCGTCTTCCTGTGGAGTATTCATGTAATACTCAGCCAGTCCGGTCTGCGGATTGACACCTGCAAACTCTTTCACATAGAACGTATGATAAGGCAGTCCCACCTTATGAATGAACCAGGTACCTTCAATGCTTTGTTCCAGCTGACCGTTCAGCGAGACGATTTTGTTGGCATTGTGGCTTAAATTGAACACCGTTGTCCAGTTGAAGTCATTGGAAGCAAAATTCAGGGTGCGCAGTTCCACTTCTACTCCCTTGTTGTTCAGCTGTCCCACATTGGCCAGGTAATTCGTAAATCCGGTAGTGGCACTGATGGGCAGGTTATACAGCAAATCCTTCGTATCCCGGTTGTAATACTCTACGGTCAGGAAAATCCGGTTGATGAAAGACAGGTCAACCCCGATGTTCAGGTTGTAGTTCTTCTCCCATCCCAGGTTTGGATTAGGCTGGGATGACTCATAGGAACCGGAATTTCCCATATAGTTCTGTCCGAAGCTGTACAGTCCCATATATCCGTACAGAGATCCCGGCTGGTTACCGTTGACACCGTACGATGCCCGCACTTTCAAATCGCTCAGGACATGCTTGGCGGGTTGCATGAACGCTTCGTTGGTGATGTGCCACATACCCGATACCGACCAGAAGTTGCCCCAGCGGTTGTCGGGAGACAGGCGTGAACTGCCGTCACGGCGGAAACTGCCGGCAAGGTAATACCGGTCGTCGTAATTATAGTTCAGTCGCGAGATATACGACAGCATCCGGTAAGCCTGAGGAGAAGAGACAAACGAATTCAGGATGGCGGCATTGTCCGGTTCCGTCAGTTGTCCGGAAGGCAATTTCGACTTTTCACCTACCGCCTTGTCGGTCTGGTAACTCTCGGCTTCATAAGCCCCCAGCACGTCTAGATGATGTTTCTGCGCAAACGTATGTACCCAGTTCAAGGAGGTCGATGAAATCAGTTTCCCGTATTCAATAAAACCTTTTGACGTCTGGGCATTGGTTCCAGTCTTGATTCCCGAAGCACTGAGGGGATTCAGGTAACGGGAATCTTTCTGGATAGTATAATCGTAACTCAGCGTTTCTTTCAGAATCAGCCCCTTCAGCGGTTCAACCGATGCATAACCGGTAGAGAACATGCGGGTCATCCGGGTACGGTTATAGTCGGTCAGCATGTCACGGAGCGGATTCAGCGAACTGCCTGCGTAGGCTCCGACATAATTTCCGTCCTGGTCTCTCACCGTCATCGACGGATTCATGGTAGACGCGATACACAAATAAGGGTTGATGGCCGAACCACGCTCTTCGTTCATTTCCTGATTCATCTGGGTAAACATCATGTTGGCACCTACTTCACCCATCTTGCCGATTTTCTGTGTCATGTTCAGACGGGCAGAATAACGGTCGAGGGAGGAGTTGAGGGCCAGACCTTCCTGGCGATTGTAACCCAGTGAGGCATAGAATGTCGTTTTTTCGCTTCCTCCGGAGACAGATGCCTCGTAGTTCTGCTGACGGGCCGTACGGAGCAGTTCCTTACGCCAGTCGGTATATCCCATTTCGGGCATGTAGGCATATTTTCCGATGTGGGTGTCGGCATAGGCTGTCGGATTGGCCTCTCCCTCGTCGATGGCCCCGTTGACGAGTCCTTCGTACAGAAGTTCGTACCGCTGGTCGCCGTTCAGAGTAGGACGGAAGTTGACAGCGGCATCGGAGAAACCTCCCGATACATCTACGGTCACCCTTGCTTTGCCGGCCTTACCTTTCTTGGTGGTAATCAGGATGACGCCGTTGGCGGCACGCGAACCGTAGAGGGAAGCGGCTGCCGCATCTTTTATGACTGTAATGTTTTCGATATCAGAAGGGTTGAGGGTACTCATGATGTTGGTCTTCGAGTTGTTCATGTAGGCAGCGTCCGTGTTGCTTCCCGAACCCAGGCTCCCCGAACTGACCGGTACGCCGTCGATGACAAACAATGGCTCCTGTGAGGCATTGAAAGATCCCATACCGCGGATACGGATATTCTGGTTGGCTCCGGGCTGTCCGGAACTGCTGGTAATGTTGACACCGGTGGTGAGTCCCTGCAGTTTCTGTTCTACGCTGACTACCGGGATGTTTTTCATCATGTCGCCCTTCAGCGTGTTGGCCGAACCGGTAAACGATGACTTGGTAAAGTTTCCGTATCCGGTGACCACTACTTCGTCGAGGTTCAGGCTTTCCGGCTCCAGTACGATGTTCAGCTGGCTCTTGTGGGGGACTTTGATAAACTGGGTTTTCATGCCCAGATAGGCAATTACCAGAATACGGTCGTCGGGGCCTACTTCGAGGGTGTATTTCCCGTCGATGTCGGTGACTACTCCGTGTGCTTCATTTCCCTTGACTGAGACGGTGGCTCCGATGAGCGGTTCCTGATTCTCGGACGAAAGGATGACTCCACTGATAGTCCGCTGTTGTGCGAAGGCGGGGGTGGAGAGGATGAGTGAGACTAATAAAACTACAAAACCAATCTTTTTCATTACTTTTAAAAAATCTAATAAACGCTATAATCAACGCACTCTGATACTCAAAAAGTAAGCCAGAAGGGATTTTTGTCCGGTTCGGCTGTAAAAAACAGTGATTCAATGTGAAATAGTACTGTTTCGGCCGGAAATCGGTGAGAAGGGTGTGGAATTATTCCTCTTGCTGTGTGGATTATTTCTACAGCATGCTGACAATCTGCGGGCGGTAAAAATCGGATTCAACCTCTAAAAAAACAGGAAAGTCGGTTGTTTTATAGAAAAATGTTATTATATTTGCCATCACTAAATCAATATTAAATGAACCGATTGTATATCCATATCATTATGACGGGATTGGGGCGCATGATGGCGTGTTTCCTGTTGGCCGGGATGACCCCTCTGGGGTGGGCATGATATATATCGGTGTTTCTATGTGATACACGCTTGCGTATGCAAGTATTTTTTTTTCTTCTGAGAATAATCTATTTTTTTTCAATTAATCTGGGCTTTTGCCGGTGGAAGGGTATTCCCGGTAGAGGTCAGTATATCCTATATTTATTACATGAAAGTCTTAAAATTCGGTGGAACATCAGTAGGATCTGTCAACAGTATGTTGAGTGTGAAAAAAATTATCGAGTCTGTTGACGATAATGTCATTGTAGTGGTGTCAGCTTTGGGGGGAATCACGGATAAGTTGATCAGAACTTCGTGCATGGCTGCTGCAGGCGATTCGGAATATGAAAAGGAAATGAAATCGATTGTGAATCGTCATATAGAAATGGTGTATACTGTGATTCCGGCCGGGCAGAAACGTGAATTGCTGCTGGATTGCGTCAATGAGCTTCTCAGTGAACTGAGGGATATCTTTCAGGGTATTTTCCTGATACGTGATCTTTCGCCCAAGACGTCTGCCGCCATTGTCAGCTATGGGGAGAGACTTTCATCCATTATCGTGGCGACACTGATAGAGGGAGCACAGTGGTACGATTCGCGTACGTTTATCAAGACGGAGAAAAAGCATAACAAACATATTCTGGACTCGGAACTGACCACACGACTGGTGCTGGAGACCTTCCGTGACCTGCCTAAGGTGGCTCTGGTGCCAGGATTCATTTCTACCGACAAGAATACCGGAGAGGTGACGAACCTGGGACGGGGCGGATCGGATTATACGGCTTCTGTCATTGCGGCAGCGCTGGATGCGGATGTACTGGAGATATGGACGGATGTAGACGGTTTCATGACGGCCGACCCGAAAGTCATCAGTACGGCTTATCCGATCAAGGAACTGAGTTATGTGGAGGCGATGGAACTGTGCAACTTCGGTGCAAAGGTGGTGTATCCGCCTACCATTTATCCGGTTTGCCACAAGAACATTCCGATTCTGATCAAGAATACGTTCAATCCGGAGGCACCAGGAACCATCATCAAGCAGGATGCGGATCATTCTTCGAAGGCCATCAAGGGAATTTCTTCAATCAATGACACTAGCCTGATTACCATGACGGGACTGGGAATGGTAGGAGTGATCGGGGTGAACCACCGGATATTCAAGACCCTGGCAGAGAACGGCATCAGTGTGTTCCTGGTGTCTCAGGCTTCTTCGGAGAATTCGACTTCCATCGGGGTGCGCAACGAGGATGCGGCGCTGGCATGCGAGGTGTTGAACCAGGAATTTGCCAAGGAGATTGAAATGGGAGAAATCAGTCCGATGATGGCTGAGTGCGGACTGGCTACCGTGGCAATCGTAGGGGAGAACATGAAGCATACTCCCGGGATTGCAGGGAAGTTGTTCGGTACGCTGGGACGGAATGGGATCAATGTGATTGCTTGTGCCCAGGGGGCTTCGGAAACCAATATTTCTTTCGTGGTGGAAAGGGGTTCGCTGCGCAAGACGCTGAATGTCATCCATGACTCGTTCTTCCTTTCGGAATATCAGGTATTGAACTTGTTTATCTGCGGTATCGGTACGGTAGGTCACAGTCTGATAGAGCAGTTGAGCGGACAGCAGGAACGCCTGAAGCAGGAAAGGGGTCTGATGCTGAGAGTGGTGGGTATCGCCAACGGACATCAGGCGCTGTTCGACAGAAAGGGCATCTGCCTGGATAATTATCGCCGGGAACTGGATGAAAAGGGAATTCCTTCTTCGCCACAGGTGCTGCACGATGAGATCATCGGTATGAATATCTTCAACTCGGTGTTTGTGGACTGTACGGCCAGTGCGGATATTGCCGGACTCTACAAGGAGTTCCTGGCGCACAACATTTCGGTGGTGGCTGCCAATAAGATTGCAGCTTCTTCGGAATATGAGAAATATGCGGAACTGAAGCGGATTGCCCGTCACCGGGGAGTGAAATTCCTGTTCGAAACGAATGTGGGAGCCGGACTGCCGGTCATCAATACCATTAATGACTTGATTAACAGTGGTGACCATATCCTGAAGATAGAGGCTGTGGTGAGCGGTACACTGAATTATATATTCAATACGCTGAGTGCGGAAGTGCCTTTGAGCGAGACTATCCGGAAGGCGAAGGAGGAAGGATATTCGGAACCGGATCCGCGTATCGACCTGAGTGGAAAGGATGTCATCCGCAAACTGGTGATTCTGGCACGTGAGGCCGGTTATCGCCTGGAGCAGGAAGAGGTGGAAAAGCATCTGTTTATCCCGGAAGAACTGTTCGAGGGAACGCTGGAGGACTTCTGGAAGAAAGTGCCGATGCTGGATGCCGGATTTGAATCCAGACGGAAGGTGCTCGAACAGCATCATATGCGCTGGAGATTTGTGGCCCGACTGGAAAACGGAAAGGGTACGGTGTCACTGGAAGAGGTGGACAGCCGTCATCCGTTCTATAACCTGGAGGGTAGCAACAACATTATTTTGCTGACAACTGAACGATATAATGAATACCCGATGCTCATACAGGGCTATGGTGCCGGTGCCGGGGTAACGGCTGCCGGTGTCTTTGCGGACATTATGAGCATCGCCAATATTTAAGCTTATGAAGCACATCATCATTTTGGGTGACGGAATGGCGGACTGGGCTGTTCCGGCACTGGGCAACAAGACTTTGTTGCAGCAGGCAGATACTCCGTATATGGACTTGCTGGCCCGGAAAGGACGGACGGGAAGGTTGTGTACGGTAGCCGACGGGTTCCATCCGGGAAGTGAGGTGGCCAATATGTCGGTCATGGGATACGATTTGCCGAAGGTATATGAGGGGCGCGGCGTGCTGGAGGCTGCCAGTATCGGCGTAGACCTGGAACCGGGGGATATGGCAATGCGTTGTAACCTGATTTGTGTGGAGGGGGATTTGCTGAAGAATCACTCTGCCGGACATATCTCGACCGGAGAAGCAGATGTGCTGATTCGTTTTCTGAATGAAAAACTGGCTACGGACCGCATCCGTTTCTATACCGGAGTGCAGTACCGGCATCTGCTGGTCATCAAGGGGGGAGACAAACGGGTGGCCTGTGTGCCTCCGCATGATGTGCCCTTGCAGCCTTTTGCCCCTCATCTGGTGAAGGCGGAATGTGCGGAAGCTCAGTGTACGGCCGACCTGCTGAATGCACTGATTCTGAAATCGCAGAAGTTGCTGTCGATGCATCCGCTGAACCTGGAGCGTAAGGCGAAGGGTAAGGATATGGCCAACAGTATCTGGCCGTGGAGTCCCGGCTATCGTCCGCATATGGAGTGGCTCTCGCAAAAATATCCGGCCATCCGGAAGGGGGCGGTCATTACGGCTGTCGACCTGATCCGTGGAATCGGAAAGTATGCGGGACTGGAGTGTATTGATGTGGAAGGGGCTACCGGACTGTACAATACCAATTACGAAGGTAAGGCAGAGGCGGCGATTGAGGCGCTCCGCACCAATGATTTTGTGTATTTGCACGTGGAGGCCAGCGATGAGGCCGGTCATGAGGGAGATGTGGAACTGAAACTGAAGACCATCGAATATCTGGACAGCCGCATTGTCAAGCCGGTTTACGAGGCGGTGAAAGACTGGGAGGAACCGGTGGCAATTGCTGTATTGCCCGACCATCCTACTCCGTGTGAACTGCGTACGCATACTGCCGAGCCGGTACCGTTCCTGATTTATTATCCGGGAATTGAGCCCGACAGTGTACAGACCTACGATGAAGTGGCCTGCTGCCAAGGCAGTTACGGACTGATGGAACGGGATGAGTTTATGAATGAGTTTATGAAATAACCGCAGGCCGGTTCCGGCCTGTATCAAGCAAGAGGGATTATGAAATATTACAGTACCAATCGACAAGCACCCGATGCCACGCTGGAAGAGGCAGTGGTGCGCGGACTGGCGGGTGACAAGGGACTTTATATGCCCCGGTCAATCAAGCCGCTTCCTGCTTCTTTTTACGAGCATATAGAGCAACTGTCTTTTCAGGAAATTGCTTATCAGGTAGCTGAGGCTTTCTTCGGTGAGGATGTACCGGCCGAGACCCTGAAGCAGATTGTGTATGATACATTGAGTTTTGATGTGCCTGCGGTGCAGGTGAAAGATCACATTTATTCCCTGGAACTGTTCCACGGACCGACGCTTGCCTTTAAGGATGTGGGAGGACGGTTCATGGCCCGCCTGCTCGGATACTTTATCCGTAAGGAAGGAAAGAAACAGGTGAATGTGCTGGTGGCTACTTCCGGAGATACGGGAAGTGCCGTAGCCAACGGTTTTCTCGGGGTAGAGGGCATTCATGTATTTGTGCTTTATCCAAAGGGAAAGGTGAGTGAGATCCAGGAAAAGCAGTTTACTACCCTGGGCAAGAATATCACGGCCATCGAGGTGGACGGCACCTTTGATGACTGCCAGGCGCTGGTGAAGAGTGCTTTTATGGATAAGGAACTGAACGAACACATGTTGCTGACTTCGGCCAATTCCATTAATGTAGCCCGTTTCCTGCCGCAGGCGTTTTATTATTTTTATGCCTATGCGCAGATGAAAAAACTGGGTAAGGCTGACCGTCTGGTCATCTGTGTGCCCAGCGGCAATTTCGGAAATATCACGGCTGGCTTGTTCGGCAAACGGATGGGATTGCCCGTGGAGCGCTTCATTGCTGCCAACAACCGGAATGATATTTTCTATCAGTACCTGAAGACCGGCAAATACAGTCCGCGTCCTTCGGTGGCTACCATTGCGAATGCGATGGATGTAGGCGATCCGAGTAATTTTGCACGCATTCTTGACCTGTATGCCGGCAGTCATGAGGCGATTGCGGCGGAAATCAGTGGGGAAACCTATACGGATGAGGAAATCCGCCAGACGGTGCAGCAGACGTATGAGGAAACGGGATATCTGCTGGATCCTCATGGTGCGTGCGGATATCGGGCATTGGCAGAGAACCTGCAGCCGGGAGAAACGGGTGTATTCCTGGAAACGGCTCATCCGGCGAAATTCCTGCAGACCGTGGAAAGCATCATCGGTAAGGAGGTGAAGATACCGGAGAAACTTCAGGCCTTCATGAGAGGGGAGAAGCAGAGTGTACCGATGTCGAAGGAGTTTGCAGACTTCAAGGAGTATCTGCTGAATTATTAAGCAGAATACTGACAAATATGGGATATAAGAGAAACGGAAGGGGAAAAGCTTCCGTTTCATTCTTGTCAATAATGGCGACAGCCTGTCATTGGAGCGATACGCTTCAGCGGCAGGCTGTCTGTTTGTTGATAATATGTATATAAGACATGAACGAGATTCCTCCGGATGGAGACCATCCGGGAAATCTCATGATAGATAGAGAGGTCTATTCGGTTAAGATCTGTTCGTAGTATTTTCTGACCTTTTCCCAGGAATAATACGGATAGGTATCCGTTTCGACCGGAATGCGGGCTTCTTTTTCGTTCAGCAGGAATTTCACCAGAATGTCTTTGTCGGAATCTTTCTTTTTGTAGAAGATTATCTGGATGTTTCCTGCCATGGGAACAATCTTATAGTCGGACCAGACTTTGTAGACTTCTTCCGGCTGGCTGACCGCTACGTTGCAGTCGTTCAGGCGGAGTATGGCTGCCAGTGGAATCACGTTGCCGTCGTGTCCGAAACGGAGCGTAGAAGCGATGGACGGATCCTTGATGGCTTCGTCTGCACTGTCGAGGATGTTTTTCAACAAGGATTTCGCATTGGCTACCACGATGCCTTTGCCGTCTGCATGGTTGGCATTACCCACGTAAAAACGGTAGTTGATGCACTGCCACAGGTCGAACAGTTCTTCCTTTTCGAACAAATCATAGAAAGATACCTGTGTCTCCACGTCCTGCATACCGCTGGTAATCCAGTACAGGCCCCACATCAGGTTGTGCGGGTTGACCTGCTTGCGGATGAACTCGGCACTGCTGAACAAGCTGTGAGTCAGACGTTCGGGCTTGGTATGTTCTTTTTCAAACTTCCGGTATTCTTCGGCCCAGGGACCGGTCTGGTCGGAAGTAAATCTGTTCGATTCATCGGTATGGAAGTTCAGGTAGTCCATGTATTTGGGACTTGCCTCGTACGAGATGGACAGTTTGGGGTTCAGCTCTTTCAGCTTGTCGCCAAATGCCGCCATGCTCATTGCACAGCGCAATACAATGGTAGACCGTGCCGAAATCTTCCGGTTGTCGGTAAATACTTCCGGATAAGAGAGGAACATTCTTTCGGCAATGCCTTGATGCTGGCGTACGCCTAACGGAGTCAGGTCGCTTCCGCGTCCTTCCACTTCTTTCCATAACAACTGCAGTCTCTTCAGTACGTCTTCGCCCAAAGCAGTCAGTGCCTGTTGTTCCTTTCCTTTCTCAAACAAATCGATGATCCATTTGTAGTCGGCATCCGCAATCAGGTATCTCGAACCGTGACGTCCGTAATGACTGATGTAAAAAGGCTTATACCCTTTAGGGGCCTTTGTCTGAGCCTGTATCTCGGATACAGGATACGCATAATATACTCCCGCAGTCTTACGGATATCATCAAACATTTCCTGCCGGGTAGTCTGTCCGGAGAGGGGCAGACCGGCCAGCAGCATGAGGGCTGTGATAAAATAATTTCTAGATTTCATAGCAGTTAATATCCTTTATTTTGGATGAGGGTAGGATTGTTGACCATTTCACTTTCCGGAATCGGGAAAAGGACGTATTTATCGTCTACATCTCCTCCGGTACGTATTCCGTCCTTCCAGTCCCAGTTGTGGTTCTTGGTATATTTTCCAAAGCGGATCAGGTCGGTTCTTCTGACAAGCTCACTGGCCAGTTCGCGCTGGCGTTCAGCAAGGATGAAGTCCAGGTTGAGTTCAGATTCCTGAATTCTTCCGGATACATCCGAGCGTATGCCTGCCTGTGCATAGTTGTCCGACATATAGGCACGTTCACGGATTTCGTTGACATAACCCAGGGCTGCACCCTGTGGGGCATTGGCTCCGCGGAGAATGGCTTCAGCAGCCATCAGGTAAGCGTCTCCGGTACGGAACAGCGGGAAATCGATGGAAGTATAGGTATCTCCGGCTGCGCAAAGCTGGTCGTCCTTGGTGACGTTTCTCCATTTGATGTATCCGTATCCGCGGGTAAAGGTACTGGTCATTGCCATGTTTTCATCCCAGGTTTCTTTTACCTGTCCCGGAAGTGCTGTCATGAACTGTGCCCGTTTGTCTTTTTTCTGGTTGCCCCATGTATCTTCTGTGTCAAACATGACATCATCGGCATCGAAGGCATCTACCAGAGTGGTCTTTGCACGGACGTTGCCCCATCCTCTTGAACCGACACCGGTCTGGTAAAGTTCATCCATCGGACCGTTGACAAAGGCTTTTACGAAGAAGTTGGTACCTGCTGAACTCTGTGCATACTGTCCGTCCTGTACCAGCGGCCATATGATTTCGCTGCAGGTTTCGTTGTCGGCAAGGAAAATCTGGCGGTAGTCGCGAGCAAGCGGATAATGTCCGTCGTCGATGACCTTCTTGGCATACTCATAAGCTTCCTGATACTTGCTTTCACCGGTCCAAACCTCTGCGTTCAGGTACATACGTGCCCGGAGGAACCAGTTGGCTACACGGTCTACTCTTCCGTATTCATTTTCTCCCGGAGCCACCATGTCGTTTTCAATCTCCTGGAGTTCAGTAAGTGCGAAATTGAAGATGTCTTTTCTGCTCCACTGTGCCGGAATATCCTTTACACCGGTATATTCATCGATGTAGGGAACCGAGCCGAACAGGTCGCACAGCATGGAATAACAGTAAGCACGGATGAAGCGGGCTTCTGCACGGTAATGCAGGTAATCGTCTTTCAGAGCATCCCAGACACCTCTTTCCTGCAGTTTGCTTTCGGTGCATTCACGCAGGATTTCGTTGGTATAGGCAATGGTCATGTACAGACGCTGGTAGGTCCAGGTAATGACAGAAGCGTTTGCCGCATCCCATTGCAGGTTCAGACATTGTCTCAATCCGTTGGAAGTAGAAGGCATCAGGAAGTTGTCGGTATTCTGTTCTTCCAGATAGAACAGCAGACGTACGTATCCGGAATATCCTTCATTGGCACCTTCAAGGTCACCGTCACCTCCGTCTCCACCCTGCTGTCCGGTCTGGATCAGTGAGGCATAACACTTGGCCAATACACCGGTATAGCCTTCTGGGGTACTGTATACTTTTTCGGTCACCAGCTGATTTTCATCCAGCGGCATTGTATTCAGATCACCGAAACAAGAGGATAATGTCAATCCTAAAAATAACGATAAACTGTATAGTAATTTTTTCATGATCTTAATCGTTTTTGAGTTAGAAAGTCAGGTTTGCACTAAATGAATAAGTTCTGGGTCGCGGATATACTTCCCGGTCGATACCGCTGTAGATTTCAGGGTCAAGTCCGGAATATCCAGTAATGACAGCCACGTTCTGCACACCGAAGGTCAACCGCAATGAACTGCTTGTCTTCCAGAGTTTTTCGAAGGTATATCCCAGTGAGATATTGTCGATACGGAAGAAAGAAGCATTTTCCAGGTAGTAGTCTGAATAAAGCTGCTGTGTCTGGAAACCGGTATCACGTGTCACCTTCAGAATGTTGGAGTAGCTTCCCTGGTCGCTGTATACCGACTGCAGATACTGGTCGGCGGCCACATAGTTATAGATATAGTTGCCGAAAGAACCGTGTCCGCTGATTGCAAAATCCCAGTTCTTGTAGCTTACCTGCGTATTGAATCCGAGGTAAGAAGTCGGCAGGGCACTCTTGTCGGTTGCATATCGGGTTTCAGTAGAAGAAACGCTTCCGTCGGGCTGAACGTATTTGCCTTCAATCGGTTTGCCGGCTTCGTCATAGGCCTGTTTGGCCAGATAGAATGTATACGGACGCTTGCCCACCATGAATACCTGTACGGTCTTTCCGGTGTTGGAGATGGAACCAGTCTGGACAAAATTGTTTTCAGAATCAATCATGTTCAGTTTGGTAATTTCCGAGTCGTTCCAGGTGTAGTTGAAACCTACGGTCCAGTTCCAGTCCTTGGTACTTACAGGAACAAAGTTGATAGAGAATTCAGCACCTTTGTTGTCCATCGCACCGATGTTGGTTGTCAGCACCGGAGCATAGTTGGTTCCGGCAATCACATTGATGGTATTCAGCAAGTCTTTTGTATGACGCTGGTAATAATCGAACGAACCATAGATACGGTTATTGAGGAAGCCGAAGTCGATACCGGCATTGTAAGTTGTCGTAGTTTCCCATTTGATATCCGGGTCGTATCCGTTAGGACGGTAAGTACGGTACCAGGTATCTCCGAAAAGATAAGAAGATTCCGGATAAGACACATTGAAGGTAGTCATATACGGATAGTCGTTCAGGATATCCTGCTGTCCGGTCTGTCCATAGCTCAGACGGAGTTTGAGGTCGGTCATTACATCCTGTTCCTTGAAGAAATCCTCTTCACTGATCTTCCATCCCAGAGCTACAGAAGGGAAGTATCCCCAACGGTTGTTGGCCGCAAAACGGGAAGAAGCATCTGCACGCAGGGTAGCAGTAATCATATACCGGTTGTTGAACGTATAGTTCAGACGGCCATACAGTGACAACAGGTAATATTCAGTCTCATAGTGTGTCGGAGAGAACAGTTCTTCTCCTTCCGGAGAAAGGGTAGTCGTATTGTATTTTCTCCAGAAATGCTGCCATCCGTATCCTCCCATGAAATTGAAACTGTGCTTTTCACCCAAGTCGGGAGTATAAGTACCGTAGAAATCAAGCAGCGTATTCTTCTTTTCCTGCTTTCCGTCGTATGCCAGTCCCGTACCGTCTTTCATGTTAGACGTATACATCATACCTGCCAGGTTAGGCACATCCTTGTCTTCTTTGCTGGAAAGAATATCATATCCCATGTTCAGGGTAAACTGAAGGTCTTCGAATCCATGCACCTGATAATTGATGTTCGCATTTCCGATGGAACGCAGGATGGCCGTATTGTCTTTCTGCAGTTCCAGCTGAGCGACCGGATTATCGGTCTGGATAGCCATCGGTGAGTTTCCGTTCATCCAGATGAAATATCCCAGTCCCGGATCGGTTGAGGCTGTGCTGCTTCCGGTCTTTACCGGACGGGTCGGATCGTATCTGAGGGCATTGCCTACTACACTGTCGTCTACTTTGTCATTGCTTTCGTACGACATCTTCAGGTTCAGGTCGATGCTCAAATGCTTGTCGAAGAACTTAGGAGAGATACCTCCGTTGAATGTCACACGCTGATAATCATTGTTGCGGATGATACCGGCCTGGTTGGTATATCCGATAGAAGCACGGAACGGAGTTGTTTCCTTGATTTTTCCTGATACCGACAGGTTGTGTTCCTGTGAGAATGCATTCCGGTAGATTTCATCCTGCCAGTCGGTAGAAGCTGTACCGAAAGAAGGGTTGGAAGGAACTCCTGTTACGGTCGGTACAAATTCCTTGAACTCTTCGGCATCGAGCACTTCCAGTCGTTTCGCTGTCGTACTCATGGCCAGGTTGAGCGAGTAATTTACCTGCGGTTTGCTGCTGGTTCCTTTCTTGGTAGTGATGACAATGACACCATTGGATGCACGGGAACCATAGATGGCAGTGGCCGAAGCATCCTTGAGGATGGTGAATGTTTCGATATCGTTAGGGTTGATGGCACCGATGACATTACCTCCACCTTCGATGGTTGAGTTATCTACCGGTACTCCGTCGATGACAATCAGCGGGTCGTTTGAAGCAGAGAGTGAGGCACCGCTACGGATACGGATAGTCGCGCTGGATCCGGGAGCTCCCGAACCGGCCACCACGTTCACACCGGACATTTTTCCGACCAGCGCATCCTGAGCAGTGGTCTGCATTCCTTTGTTGAACTCATCGGGCTTGATGGCAGTTACCGAACCGGTTGCATCCGATTTTTTAACGGTACCGTATCCGATAACCACTACTTCATCCAGCAGTTCGGTATCTTCTTTCAACACAATCTGGAGCAAGTTGGCAGATACCGGTAATTCCACTTCCTTATAACCGATGTATCCGATGCGGAGCACGGCTTTTTTGTCGGCCACCTTCAATGTGAAGTTTCCATCATAATCCGTGATGGTTCCGGTAGTGGTTCCTATCACAATAATGTTGGCTCCGATAATCGGTTCACCGGTCGGGTCAGCTACGTGACCTTTTACAATCAAGTCTTGTGCGTGTACATGAACGCAAAACAATAAGGCAGACAGCAGGACTCCCATCAGCCTTACTAAACTTCTGTGTGTCTTTTTTTGTTTCATAATTGATTTTTTGAGTTTGTTGATACAAAGGTATAGTTGGGATATTTCATTTGTTTTACAAATACGGCCTTACAATATCAGAGTAAATTATTATAAATGTAACCTATTGAAAAATAAATGTTTAATATGAAATTTCTGCGTTTTTGAGTAACTGTATTATAAAGACAAACGGGCAATATCCGTTACGGTTTCATGCGTGTTTCCGATAAAAGGTGTTCGGCACTTGTTCAAATTATCCGATTTATGCCGAAGAAAGGCAATGCCCTGCATGAAGGGGGGAATGGAAGATGATTTGTGTTTTCATTTTATATCTGTTTTTAGTATTTAGGCGCAACCGGTACTGTGTGTTCCTTATCGAACTGATGCGAATTTACACAGAGTACATCGGTTTTTGATGTAAAGAAGGGGGAGAGTAAGTATAAATGATGAGATAGGCGGGTTATTCTATTGAATTTCCCGCCTGATTGTAAGACGAGAGTAATATTTGAGTAAGTCTTTTTACAAGTATTGGAGCTGTGCAATCAGGTCCTTCTTTTCCGGAAGCGCCTTGTTGCGCATTTTCATTCTATAATTATATACGGTCTGAAGGGAATAATGCAGGAAACTGGCGATTTTGGCATTGTCTTGGATGCCCAGCCGCATCAGTGCATAGATACGGAGTTCGGGAGTCAGCAAGTCACCTTCCTTGGGCTGGATGCGCTCTTCCGGCCGGAGCAGGGCATTGAAGTTTTCCACGAAATCAGGGAAGATGTTCAGGAAAATCGTATCAAACTTATGGATGAAATCCTTGAAGTCGTCGGACGAATTCTGCTGCTCGCTGATGAACTTCGACAGATCGGCTATGCGTCCGTTGCTGGCAATCCGGTTCAGTCCCTTATACAGCGTATTCTGTTTCTTGATGTATTCTGAGCATACATTAAACAGCAGGCCGATATATTCTTCCTGGATGTGTTCCTTCTCCTTTATCTGCTCATTCATGGCCATCAGATTGTCCGACAGTTCCCTCAGGTGCTGGTTCTGGCTCTTTAAGGCATTTTGTGCCTCCTCCAGTTTGTTGGTCCGCTTCTTCAGCAGAACGAACGCAGTGACCAGCAGAATGATCAGTACCGACAAGATGGAGATGAATGCCCGGAACTGCCGCACATTCTTTTTCACCCGGACTTCATTGGCGGTGCTGATGATAGGAAGATAAGTCAGAATATCTGTGAACCGGTACTTGGCATGTCCTGCGTTGATGTCTTCGAGGGCACATAAAATGTAACTGTAAGCCCGTTCCACATCTCCCTCATAGAAGAGCCGGATGGCCAGGTTCTGCAAGGACATGTATACTTTCTTGGCATTTTTCAGGTCGGTCAGCGACGAAAGAATCAGGTAATGCTTGGCGCTGGCCGTGTCTTTCTGCATCAGATAGAGGTTGGCAATGTCGAATTCCAGACTCGCTTTGTCGGGTTCCAGACTGTCGGGTTGTGTTTCCTTGTAAAACTTCTCCAGCAGTTGTATGGCGCCCACCGTATCCCCCTGTGAAAGATTGTGTTTATATAAATTGGAAATATAGCCGTAGGTTCCCGGAGGATTCACCTCCATTGCATCCTTCTGGTAGACCAGCTGTTGGTTTTTCAGCATGTGATGGTTGTCCTTGCCGTATACATCGTTCGATATGGACAGCGAAATGGCCTGTCTCAGGTAATGAAAATAGCTGGTCCGGTATACCGTAGAGTCGAAAGATATTTTTTTCAGTTCCTCAAACGCTGCATGATAATTGCCCGATTTATACAGTGCGTCGGCATTGTTCATCAGTGCCTCTTCCTGACATTCCTCATCCAGCTGTCGGGACAGTTCCAGCCGGAGCTGGGCAATCTCCCGTGCCTTGTTCACCCGATACGAGCGATAGATGTCGAACAGTTCTCCCAGTACCTCAAAGCGTGTCTTGACCTCCGACCTCGGAGTATAGCTGAGCACTTTATTCAGCTTATCGATCTTTTCTTCTATCGCCTGATCGTATTTGCTGCGTTCCTTAATTACGTTGTCCAGTTCCTCCAGCAGTTTTTGATCTTCAGACTTCGAAGAGGAACATCCCATCAGAAAGACAGAAAGGATAAGCAGGATAAAGGATAGTATCTTTTTCATTGTTGAAAAATCAGGATTTGGTTAATCGAGTGTAAAGATAAGAAAATAACCTGAATGATTCCCTGTTTTTGAAGAAGAGTGTAGCTGTTTTTGGGGAGAATTGGAATACTTTATCAGGCATTCTCGTAGATAAATGCTTTTTTGTAAGTTGGGAGAAATGCCGGAGAGATGTTATCTGAAAGGAGAAATAATACGGAAGGCTGACCGTTTCCTGTAGTCTGCTGACCGGCTCTTTCAGTCGGAAGCGGGTACATGAAAACAGAAAACCTGTACCGGCAAGTCTGTCGCAGGACATCTTTGTACCGGTACAGGTTTCCGTAATATATCAGTCTTGATTATTTCAAGCGTGCCAGTGTTTCCTTAATGCGGCGCATTGCTTCTACGATGTTTTCGTCAGAAGTAGCGTAGCTCATACGGATGCATTCAGGCGCACCGAATGAAGTACCGCCTACGCAAGCCACGTGTCCGACTTCCAGCAAGTACATAGCCAGGTCGTCTGCGTTGTTGATTACGCGGTCGCCGTCTTTCTTGCCGAAGAAAGAATCACATTTCGGGAACAGGTAGAAAGCACCCTGAGGGAAGTTGACTTCGAATCCAGGGATTTCCTTTGCCAGCTTGACAATCAGGTCGCGGCGGCGTTCGAATGCCTGACGCATTTCCTCTACCGGAGCCTGAGTGCCGGTATAAGCGGCTTCAGCAGCTTTCTGAGAAACAGAGCATGGACCAGAAGTATACTGTCCCTGCAGTTTGTTTACTCCTTTTACAATCCATTCCGGTCCGGCGATGAAACCGATACGCCATCCGGTCATGGCATATGCCTTTGACACACCGTTTACAATCACTACACGGTCTTTGATTTCAGCAAACTGTGCGATGCTCTGGTGCTTGCCGATGTAGTTGATGTGTTCGTAGATTTCGTCTGCAATGACAATCACACGTTCGTGCTTAGCCAGCACCTCAGCCAGTCCGGCCAGTTCTTCCTTGCTGTATACAGAACCGGTAGGGTTAGACGGAGAGCAGAGAATCAGGGCACGTGTGTTCGGAGTGATGGCAGCTTCCAGCTGTGCCGGAGTGATCTTGAAATCCTGTTCGATACCTGCACGTACGATTACCGGAGTACCTTCGGCCAGTTTCACCATTTCCGGATAGCTCACCCAGTAAGGAGCCGGAACAATCACTTCATCACCTTTGTTGACGAGGGCCATGATGGTATTACATACAGACTGCTTCGCACCGTTTGCGCAGCTGATCTGTGCGGCGGTATATTCCAGACCGTTTTCGTTTTTAAGTTTTGCTACAATCGCGTTGCGCAAAGCCGGATATCCGGCAACAGGTGAATAGCGTGAGAAGTTGTCATCGATAGCTTTCTTGGCAGCTTCCTTAATGTGGTCAGGAGTATTAAAATCTGGTTCTCCTACACTCAGGTTGATCACATCCACACCTTGTGCTTTAAGTTCACTACTTTTCTGAGACATAGCCAATGTTGCCGACGGGGACAGGCTATTCAAACGATCTGAAAGTTGATTCATGGTTGTTGTCTTATTTTAGTTTGAAATTTTTTGCAAAATAAGTTATTTTCTTTTAGATATAAAAGCGTTTTCCTTACTTTCTGTCACCAAGGATTCTCAGCAGATAAAGGAAGAGATTGATGAAATCCAGGTACAAAGTCATGGCACCCAGCAGGGCAATTTTCTGTGTGGTTTCATTGATTTCCACTCCGTCCTGCATCAGAAGGCGTTTGATTTTCTGTGAATCGTATGCCGTGAGGCCCACGAAGAGCAGGACACCGATGTACGAGATAATCATTTCCATCATCGAGTTCTGGAGGAAGATGTTGACCAGTGAGGCAATGATGATACCGATGATTCCCATGAAGCACAGGCTGCCGAGCCGTGTCAGGTCTTTCTTAGTGACATATCCGAAGAGAGCCATGACTCCGAAAGTACCTGCCGTTACAAAGAAAGTAGTGGCAATGGAACTCATGGTATAGATCAGGAAGATCATTGACAGGGTAGCTCCGTTCAGTATGGAGTAAAGGATGAACAGCAGGGTAGCCGAAGTAAATGAGATTCTGTGGATGCGTGCCGACAGGTACCATACCACTCCCAGTTCGGCAATCAGGATTCCCCAGAACAGCAGGGAGTTCTGCATGATCATGGAAAGCAGTGTCATCGACTTGGCCATGTACATGGCTACTGCTCCGGTGATGACCAGGGCAAGTGTCATCCAGGTGTATACGTTGCGGAAAAGTACCGACTGAGCCGTTTTTTCCGCCAGATTTCTTGTAAGATTGTTCGTTTCCATAAGTTGATTTTATAAAAATCTCCTGTCCGGACAGAGAATATCGGAACGGACAGGAGAGCTGTTTCTGTTTTATTTATTGAAATGCAAGGTATGACCCATGCGGTCTTTCTTCGTGTGGAGGTATCTTTCGTTGTACGGATTCGGAGTCGTTTCAATAGGTACATTCTCCGTAATTTCCAGTCCGTAAGCTTCCAGACCCACGCGTTTCACCGGATTGTTGGTCAGCAGGCGCATTTTGTGGATACCGATTTCACGCAGAATCTGCGCTCCTACACCGTAATCCCGTTCGTCGGCCTCGTGACCCAGGCAGATGTTGGCATCTACCGTATCCATACCTTCTTCCTGAAGCTTGTAAGCCTTCATCTTTTCCATCAGTCCGATGCCTCTTCCTTCCTGGTTCAGGTAGATGATGGCTCCCTTTCCTTCTTTTTCAATGATTTCCATTGCCTTATGCAACTGTTCTCCGCAGTCGCAACGCATGGATCCGAAGATATCTCCGGTAGCACACGATGAGTGCACGCGTACCAGCACCGGCTCATCTTCCTTGAATTCGCCCTTGATCAGTGCGATGTGTTCCAGACCGTTGCTCTTCTGGCGGAACGGAATCAGGCGGAAATGTCCGTGTTCGGTAGGCATGTCTACTTCCACACCTTTCTCTACCAGTGTCTCGTGTTTCAGGCGGTAAGCAATCAGGTCGGCGATAGAAATCAGTTTCAGTCCGAACTCATCGGCCATTCTGCGCAGTTCCGGCAGGCGGGCCATGGTTCCGTCTTCGTTCATGATTTCCATCAGTGCGGCAGCCGGATACAGTCCTGCCAGTCTGGCGAGGTCGATACTTGCTTCAGTATGGCCGGCGCGGCGCAGAACCCCCTTGTCCTGGGCATACAGCGGGTTGATGTGTCCCGGACGTCCGAAAGTTTCCGGACGAGAGTTCGGATCGGCCAAGGCACGGATGGTAGCCGCACGGTCGGCAGCCGAAACACCTGTGGTACAGCCTTCCAGCTTATCGATGGTAATGGTAAACGGAGTACCCAGGATCGAAGTATTGGTTGTAACCTGATGCGGAAGGTCGAGTTCCTTACAGCGTGATATAGTAATCGGAGCACAAAGCACCCCTCTGGCATGCTTCAGCATGAAGTTAACCTTTTCTGGAGTAATCAATTCTGCTGCGATTATCAGGTCGCCTTCGTTTTCGCGGTCTTCATCATCTACAACCACTACAAACTCTCCCTTGCGGAAATCCTCAATCGCCTCTTCAATAGTGTTTAATTTGATCTTGTCCATAACGTGATTTATTGTAAATATAATTGTTCTTTATTTATTTGTGCAATAATTGTCTCATTGGTCTTAATGATTACCTTCAGGTCTTTTTCAAGGCGGAGACGGTATCTCCAGATATTGAAATACACCACCAGTCCCACCGGCAGGATGATTCCGAAAAGCAGGTTCAGCCAGCGGTTGTCGAACAGGCTCTTGTGGGCCTTGGTGGAAAGGAACGGATAGCTGTTCATGGCGTTGAGCAGAATCGCGTCTTTCGAGTTGGACAACTCTTCGATGGCGGTTTCCAGCTGCTGACTGATGTCGGCCACGGCATCGTCGTGCTTGTTGTTGGTAAAGATCTGAATATAGTTGGGCACACTCCTCAGACGGTGTGTGTCGAGGTAGTTCTGGCAGGCCAGACTGATCTGTGCCAGGACTTCACGGTTCTTGGCATAGTTGGGACTGTGGATAATTACCTCTTTCTTGAAGATGTGGCGCGACTGGCGTATGCCCAGTATCTTGCGGAAGAAGGCCACATAGACGTCGATGTTGAATACTACCGAGTCCTTGTTCGACTTATAGGTAAAGAAGGCTCCCAGCGGTGCCAGTACGATGGTACTCATCCAGGTTCCCAGTACGATGTTCATTTCCCCACTTTTCGCCACACGGGTCGCTCCCGAGTCGATGATATAGTATACCACGAAAATCAGTACCGAAAGGACAACCGGCATACCCAGTCCACCCTTGCGGATGATGGCTCCCAGCGGTGCTCCGATGAAGAAGAAACAGATGCAGGCCAGTGAAAGCGTGATTTTCTTGTGCCAGTCGGAACGGTGCGAGCGGATGTCGTCGTCGGTGGTCTGTGTCATGAAGCTCTTCATGCTCCAGTCGGAAGCCAGAGAAGACACCCGGTTCCCGGTCGTTGAAACCGTTTTCAGTCTTTCGTCCGAGGCCATGGCATTATAGATACTGTCGGTGTTGATGACCGTCAGATGCTGTTCCACCAGCTTCAGCGAATCGGCCCGGTTGGTGATCGGAGACTTGTAAGTGGTATTCATGATTTCGGTGTGCATGGCGCGGCCCACACTGTCGGCATGGTGCACCAGTGAGTCTATGGCCACTGCTATCTCGTTCATGTTCTTGATGTCGGAACGGCGGTCGAGGAAACTTCCGTCCACCATGTTGAATTCCGAACTGAACTGAATCAGGGTATGCTTTTCCTTGAAGGACTCCCGGCGGTAAGGGACATTTTTTGAAATGACCGACTGCGATTTCAGGTTCTCAAACTGCTCTCCGTTGTACAGGTGCAGGTAAAGATGCTGCTTGTCGGCCGTCAGTTCCAGCTTGCCTTCCTCGGCCCAGATGATATGGGCATTTTCAAATCCGTCGGAAAAATTGTAAATCAGTACATCCTTCAGGATACCGGTCTTCCGGTCCTTCTGCTTGACATAGATGTTGTATCCGTCGATGTCACTGTAGAACACCCCTTCCGGAATATCCACTTCCGGCGATTTCTGTTTCATGGAAACCAGCAAGGTCCAAAGCTGCTTTTGCGCCTTCGGACCGATTACGTTCTGGAAGAAGAAGGACATTCCTCCCAGGAAGATGCAGAAGAGTACAATGGGGCGGATGATACGCAGCAGGGGAATTCCCGCCGCCTTCATGGACAGAAGCTCATACCGCTCTCCGAAGTTTCCGAAGGTCATCAGGGCTGCCAGCAGGATGGCCAGCGGCAGTGACAGCGGAATCAGGGTCAGTCCCGAATAAAAGAAAAACTGTGCAAGCACATTGATTTCCAGACCTTTTCCAACCAGCTCATCTACATATCTCCACAAAAACTGCATCATGAAGATAAACAGGCAGATGAAAAATGTTCCGGCAAAGAGCAGTAAGAAACTCTTCAGTACGAATATATCAAGTTTTTTTATGCGTAGCATTCCTTAAAATCATGTAATCATTTTCAATATGCAAAAGTAGCATAAAAAATGAAGTGAAACATGATGTTTTGTATATTTTTAATGTTTTATACTCCGCAGACTCTTCGTAAAACTTCGATTTGTGAATTCCAGAGATTGATGACGTCAGTCTCTTCTTCCGGGTCGGCAAAATCGGTTATTTCCAGCAGGTGTTCGTTGGTAAGTTCGTTATAATTGATTTTGAACTCGAAATAAGTCTTGGGTTCTTCGTCTTCCCAGTGGAAACGGATGAAGTATTCCGACCGGTAGTTGATGATGGCAGCATTCCGGGTTTCGGTTTTTCCCCATTTGAATATGTAGGTCTTTGCGTTTTTGGAGACGTCATCGGCAAACCATCGCTGCAGACCGGAAGGGGTACTGACGGCATTCCAGACTACGTTGCCTGAAGCCGAATTTAACGGATATTCTATGCGTATTTTTCTTTTCATATTGATTGATATTAAGATAACGGGCGGCAAGATAGAAAGTTTTTTTGAATTAGATGCAAAAAATAATGGCTTAATTTTTCAAGATTTTCCGGGAATTTCTCTGCTGCGGCATGTCCGGTAATGCAAAGGGTGGCTTTAGTTCTTGTGGTACAGTGTATTATGACGGATGAAGAGCCTGGAGAAGGTTGTGATGTAAAATAAAAAGAATATAAGAACCTTCTGTGACAGATGGGCGAAAAACCCGTAATCTGACGCCTGAAACATCAAAATAAAAATATTTTTTGCCCGAATGCTTGCATAATTAAAAAACATGTTTTACCTTTGCACCCGCAATCGAGAATGATGGCGGGATAGCTCAGCTGGTTAGAGCGCATGATTCATAATCATGAGGTCCCCGGTTCAATCCCGGGTCCCGCTACTTGATAAGAATAAGGCATTTGAGAGGCTTCCACTCTTGGGTGCCTTTTTCTTTTATACATCAATTGGTGGCAGGTGACGCCATAGGTGACGCTAAATGCAAAAAATTAGCCCCCGAAAGTTTATATTCAGCTTCCGGGGGCTATTCTATTTAATGCTCTATACTCTTATTCCCATTCAATAGTCGCATTAGGTTTCGGCGACATATCATAGCAAACACGATTCACATTCTTCACTTCTTTCAGAATACGGTCTGTGATTTTCATCAGGATAGGCCAGTCTACCGGTTCAATAGTAGCTGTCATAGCATCTACCGTATTGACAGCGCGGATAATCACCGGCCAATCGAAAGAACGGGCATTATCGCGTACACCAACAGATTTAAAGTCAGGCACTACGGTAAAGTATTGCCATACCTTTTTATCCAATCCGGCGTTCTTGAACTCCTCCCGTAAGATCGCATCCGACTCACGTACCGCTTCCAATCTATCACGGGTGATGGCACCCAAGCAACGTACGCCCAAACCCGGTCCGG
>OHKX01000116.1_pt1 | contig 60830 bp, 60 predicted proteins | sample 1568921 | NCBI WGS metagenome assembly OHKX01 (sample SAMEA3879564, study PRJEB24766) | human gut metagenome | biome: human-associated habitat; feature: feces | place: USA | collected 1985/1987
TTGTGGCGGGAGCATACAGGAAAAACACACATGATGTGGTGGATATCGAAAGCTGCATGATAGAGGAGCAGGAGTCAGATGAGATAATAAGGGACATAAAGGATATGCTCCGCTCATTCAGGATAAAGACCTATGATGAGGACACCGGCTATGGCCTTCTCAGACATGTTCTCGTGAGAAAGGGCTATGCAACAGGGCAGATAATGGTAGTGCTTGTCCTGGCATCGCCGATACTTCCATCGAAGAACAATTTCGTAAAAGCACTCAGGAAAAAGCATCCCAATATCACGACAGTGGTGCTCAACGTGAATGATAAAAAGACAAGCATGGTGCTCGGAGACAGAAACATCACGCTTTATGGCAAGGGCTTCATAGAGGATAAGCTGTGTGGCTGCACCTTCCGCATCTCACCAGGCTCGTTTTATCAGGTGAATCCGGTGCAGACGGAGCTTTTATACGAAAAAGCCATTCATGAGGCACACCTCACCGGCAAGGAGCGCGTAATCGATGCATACTGCGGCACCGGAACCATAGGCATCATAGCAGCGAAAAATGCAGGTGAAGTCATCGGTGTCGAGCTAAACCGTGATGCAATCCGTGATGCAGTCATCAATGCAAAGCGAAACGACATCAGAAATATCCGCTTCTACAATGATGATGCCGGAAAATTCATGGTCGAGATGGCACAAAAGGGTGAGAAAGCTGATGTTGTCATAATGGATCCTCCAAGAACCGGCAGCGACGAGGCATTTTTATCATCGGTTGTCAAGTTGTCGCCGGAGAGAGTGGTGTATGTGTCATGTGGTCCGGAAACACTGGCGAGGGATTTAAAGTATCTCACAAAGCATGGATATACAGTGAAGCGTGCAACACCATATGACTGCTTCCCATATACAGAGCACATAGAGACAGTGGTCTTACTTTGCAGATAAAAGGCAGATAAAAGGTCAATAATAGTATTCCAATTCGCCGTCAAATGGTGTAGAATAAAAACTACTTTCCATGTATACTAATGAATGATTACAGCCCATATACGGAGGATAAATATGAGGACGCTATATACATTTGACAAACACAATTATTCCGATGATATGGAGGTTTTTGAGCGCTTCGCAGTGCGCGCTGTTATTATCCGGGATGGAAAGCTTGCCATGCAGCAGGCCGGTGAGGGCTACTACAAGATACTGGGCGGCGGCATCGATGCAGGCGAGACCAACGAGGTTGCGTTGGCACGGGAGGTGCGCGAGGAGGCAGGGCTTCTTGTCGTGCCGGAAAGCATCAGGGAGTGCGGAATGGTCATAGAAAAGAGGCGCGATATATTTGAGGCTGACAAGATATATTACTGTCACACCTACGTGTATTTCTGTGATGTGAAGGACGAGCATGTGGCAGCACAGATGACAGACAGCGAGATAAGGCTTGAGTATCATCTGTCATGGGCTACGCCGGATGAGATAATAAAGGCCAACAGCGCTTTTCTTGATAAAGAATGGATAGCAAGAGACACTAAGATTGTTGAGTTGATAAAAGAAATGTGTTAAAATAATGCCTGGATGTAAATCCGGGCATTTAATATAAGGAGAAGCAGTATAAATGGATAAAAATAAAATCAAAAATAAATTAAAGGATGATCCGGCCTTCACTCTTGAGGTGCAAAACCCGGAGGTTGAGGCGCTGATGACACAGTATTCAAGCGACAAAAAGGCGGAGACGCTCAATAAGCTCATTGAAAAATGCACTAAGAGCAGATTCCTGGTACCTGCAAATGTCGGAGAGAACAACAAGCCGATTCCGCTATTTATTAAAAACGGTGAGGGAGAGGCTTTCATGCCGATTTATACCTCAAAGGCACAGCTTTCTAAGGATCATCCGTCACCATGCATTGTAAATATGCCGTTTCTTGCAGTCAACAATATGGTGGCAAATAAAGAGTCAAAGCTTGATGGTATCGCATTCAACCCGTTCACTCACAATCTGATTTTCAAAAAGCCTCTTGTAGAAAAGATTGAGGCAGTGGAAAAGGCCAGAAGAGAGGGACATCCTACATCACCGACAAAGGGCAAGACTGTACAGATGACAGCAGAGCAGTATGTCATCTTTGAGCGTATGCAGTATGAGCATATTTTCCTGCCGGCGAAGATGTTTGAGGGCGGAAAAGAGTTCATGGACCGACTTGCCGATGAGAAGGAAAAGTTAATAGATGAGCTGTACGAGGAGGCATATCAGCAGAAGCGTATGTATCCATATATGGAGGAGGATTTCTCTGTTATGTCTATGCAGATTTCTGATACGCTTAATGTCACCAGAGTTGATTTCCCGACAAGAGATATGGCTCCAAACTGCGCAATCCGTGCTTATCTCGTGTGGGATGATGCTGCGTCACAGGGCAGATATTTTGTAATTGATGCGAAGGGCGATAAAACTACTGAGCTGGCTGAGATTACAGAGGATTACAAGCGTCTTGGATATGGAGCTGCACCGGTTGAGGGTGCTGAGCTTCAGACTGTTCTTGACCTGGTTAAGAAAAGTGCAGAGGAACAGAATTAGAAAAGTAATGTAGGGCAGGATATATAAAGGAGGTCGTGTATGAAGGAGTTTTTAGGCAGAATAAAGGCTGATTTTCTACTGTCATCAGTGCTTTGCATAGCGCTGGGACTGGTGTTTATCATATGGAGAGCTTCGGTGCTCACGATTGTGGCCAATGTGCTTGCGGTAGTGCTTATCATCATCGGAGTGGTCTATATGTGCAGCTATTTTTTGAATATAGTCACGAATGGTTTTTCAGCGATGCTGGGGCTTGTGGTTTTGGCAGTAGGTATATGGTTCCTGGTACAGCCAAAGGTTGTGGTGAGCCTGATACCTATAGTCATCGGTCTGGTGCTCATTTTTCACAGCATCAGGAGCATTATTGAGGCAGTGGATGCCAGAAAATACGGTTACGGAGGCTGGAGTGTCGGCCTGATTTTTTCAATAATCAGTCTGATTTTTGGAATAATCTGCGTGACAAATGCATTTGATGTAATGAAGACAGCCACTGTTGTTGTCGGTATCATACTGATTTTCAACGGAGTGTCCAATATCTGGATTACAAGCCGTGCCACAAAGGCTGAGAGCGCCTACAACAAGCAAAAGGAGTTTGAGGCAACGTTTGTCGAGGACAGAAAAGAGGACAATTAAGCAGTAACAGAAAGGCGGCAGAATGCGTCGGATGGAGTTTAAGATGGAGAGACCCGGACTTACCAAGGTCGGTGACCATCTGAAGGTAACAGAGAGCAAGCTTCCAACTTCATATTATTATACGATAGAGCATGCGATTGCCATGTCGGGAAACTACGTGGTCAGCGAGAGGCTCAAAAGCCGCGAGGGCGATGTCGTGGATGTGAGGGAGACTGAGAAGGGCTATTTTGTCACGATGGAGTTTGATGAGTAATGACACAGCAAGGTAAGAATGCAATAGATTTGGTGCTCGCTGAGAGCCTTATAGAGCTTTCAGCGAAAAAGCCAATCGATAAGATTACAATTAAAGAGATAACGGACAAGGCCGGAGTTATCCGCCCCACGTTTTACAATCATTTTCAGGACAAGTACGAGCTGATAGAGTGGATTATCAAAACCGAGCTGCTTGAGCCCATCAAGCCACTGCTCAATGCCGGAATGATTTTTGAAGCGATTGTGCTGATGCTCAATAATATCTCGGCAAACAGTGTTTTTTACAAGAAAGCACTAAAGCTGGAGGGGGCAGTGACGTTTAATCAGATTGCCATGAAATGCGTCTGCGAGATGTTTATGAATATCATAAGCGAAAAGAGCACAGGAAAGAAATCCAAATACCGCTGGCTCACACCTGAGGTGATTTCTACATATTATGCGCAGTCGTTGTGTTTTATCACGGAGGGCTGGATAGCCCAGGGCATGGATGATATTGAGCCGAAGGAGATGGCTGAGGCATACATGTATCTGATTACGCGTTCGATGGATGATATACTAAGTGAGCTGTAGAGGACAATTGTCATGGAAAATGACGGCTTAAGCAAGCTCATAAAGCAGAATCATAAAGAGGCGCGTGTTCATATAAATATGAAAATGCTGTGAAAAGGTGTCAGAAATCAAATACAATATCATATATGTGTCATATCGGATATACAAATTGATGGATTTGTATATCTCACATGACAAATCAAAGAGATTGAATATTTATTTATTCGGTCTTTTTTTTTATACTTCAATACGAATAAAAGAAAGAGTGGTGAATCTAATGATTAAATTTGGAAAAGGAGTCGTAAAACATCGTGTGCTGATACTGATAGTTGCATTTGCACTGCTTATACCGTCGGGAATCAGCTTTATCAACACGAGAATCAACTTTGATATCCTTTCTTATCTGCCAAGCCAGATAGAGACTATGAAGGGCCAGGATATCATGGTAGATGAGTTTGGAACCGGAGCGTTGTCATTTGTGATCTTGGAGGATATGAAGGATCAGGACATAGAGACTCTGGCAGATGACATAGAGGACCTTAAGGGTGTAAATGATGTCATCTGGTACGGAACAATCGCTGATTCCACATTGCCAAGAGAGGCAATTCCGGATGAGGTGTACGACGCATTTAACAACAAGGATGCAAACAGCCAGCTCATGCTCGTCACATACAGTGACACAATGGGTTCGGATGAGACAATGGAAGCCGTCAATAAGATGGATAAGATGGTGAAACACCACTGCTTCGTAGCAGGAATGGCAGCGGTCAACGCAGATACAAAGACACTTGTTATGCAGCAGGCTCCTATATATGTCATCATAGCAGCATTGCTTTCAATGCTCGTCATGGGAATTACAATGGATTCAATAATTGTTCCGATGTTATTCCTCCTAAGCATAGGAATGGCTATTATCTATAACCTGGGAACAAACTTTATACAGGGACAGATTTCATACCTGACACTGGCACTGACAGCAGTATTGCAGCTCGCCGTAACAATGGATTATTCGATTTTCCTGTGGCACAGCTATCAGGAGCAGATAGACAGATATGACGGAGACAAGAAGCGAGCCATGGCACATGCCATTTCCCACACAATTGTCTCAGTAACAGGAAGCTCAATCACAACAATCGCAGGCTTCGTAGCCCTCTGCTTCATGAGCTTTACACTTGGACTTGACCTGGGAATCGTAATGGCAAAGGGCGTTGTATTCGGAGTTATCGGATGTGTAACTATCCTTCCTGCACTGATTCTTGCATGTGATAAGGCAATCGAGAAGACAAAGCACAAGATTCTTATGCCGGATGTTTCCAGGATTGCAAGCTGGGTAACAAATCATTATAAGATACTTGCAGTGATTTTCATCGTAGTGCTCATCCCGGCAATATACGGATACACTCATGATCAGGTCTACTATGACCTTGCAGGAACCATGCCTGACAGTGCATACAGTAAGCAGGCCAATGAAAGACTCGACAAGGAGTATGCTATGGGTGCCACACATATCATTATCGCACCGAGCGATATGTCAAAGGCAGACAGCATAAGCATGATAGATGATATCAAGAAGGTCGATGGAGTAAAGCTTGCAGTATCACTTGACTCAATACTTGGACCTACAATACCGGATGATATGGTGCCGGATGAGGCAAAGGAGATATTCAAAAACGGTGATTACCAGATGATGCTTGTTTCATCAAAATATGCGACAGCATCTGATGAGGTAAATAACCAGATTACAGAGATTAAAAAGATAGTAAAGAATTACAGCGAGGACGCAATGCTTATCGGTGAGGCACCTTGTACAAAGGATCTTATCACTATCACAGATACAGACTTCAAGCGTGTAAGTGCAGTATCAATCGTATTGATATTCCTTATCATCCTCGTAGTATTCAAATCGGTATCGCTTCCAATCATACTTGTAGCGGTCATCGAGTTTGCAATCTTTGTAAACATGGGAATTCCGGGATTTACAGGAACGAAGCTTCCGTTTATCGCGAGCATCGTAATCGGAACCATACAGCTTGGTGCAACGGTTGACTATGCGATACTTATGACCACAAAGTACAGAAAGAACAGATACACCGGAATGGACAAAAAGCCTGCAATCACAAAGGCACTTGCAGATTCGACAAACTCAGTTATCGTCAGTGCACTCTGCTTCTTCGCCGCAACCTTTGGTGTAGGACTTTATTCAAACATTGATATGATCAGTTCTATCTGTATACTGCTTGCACGAGGCGCAATCATCAGTATGTTTGTAGTAGTATTTATACTTCCGTCAATGTTTATGATTTTTGACAAAGTAATATGTGCCACAAGCGCAGGCTTTAAAAACAAGAACCTGACAGCTTAGTAATCTGATTAATCATAAATGAGGGATAAAATACTTTTTGGCCCTCATAACATAAAAATATGACCTCAAAAACAAAATCGGGAGGAATAAGACATGAAATTACCAGAATTGAAAGAAAAGTTAAAAAGTAAATATATTGTCCGTGTTGTAGCCGGAGTCCTCACTATAGCACTTGTAGGTACAGGAATCGGAGCAACAGCAGTTTTTGCAGAGAAGAACAGCACCGCAGTCACAGCCGAGGCAGACAGCACAACAGGAAGCAGCAAGGATGCTGATGACATAGCAGATAAGCTCATGGACAGCGTATCATTAAAGGATAACGACGCAGACAAGGACGAGAGCGTATATCTCATTTCAGATGCAAACGGCAACGTAAACAAAACAATCGTAGTAGATCACCTTAAAAATAAAGACAAAAAGGATACCTTGGAGGATGCTTCAAACCTTTCAGATATCGAGAACGTAAAGGGCAAGGAAAAATTCACACAAAGCGGTGATAAGCTCACATGGCAGGCCGGTGGCAAGGACATTTACTACCAGGGCACAGCAACAGAGGAACCGCCTGTAACACAGAAGGTTACATATTACCTCGATGGAAAAGAAATCTCACCTGAGGATCTTGCAGGAAAATCAGGAAAGGTCAAAATCCGTTTTGACTACACAAATACCACATCATACACAGAGACAGTAAACGGCGAGAAGCAGACAGTTTCCGTACCATTTGCAGCAATAACAGGACTTGTACTCGGTGATGGCTTCGAGAATATCGAAGTGACAAACGGCAAGGCTGAGGTAAGCAACTCATCAAGCGTAGTGCTCGGCTATGCACTTCCGGGCTTAAAGGACAGCTTAGGAATCAAGGACGGAGATCTTGATGGCGATGTAAATATCCCTGAATACATGGAAATGACAGCAGATGTGGAGAATTTCTCAATGCCTGCAGCCATGACCTTCGTGGTAAACGCATCTGATTATGTAAGCACAGACGGAATTGACACATCAGACCTCGATGACATGATAAATGACTTAAAGGATGCTTCAACACAGCTTCAGGATGGCTCAAAGACACTGGCAGAGGGTACTGACACACTTGCTGACGGACTTTCAACATTGCAGAGCAAGCTCGGCACATTCGCATCAGGAGTTGGCACACTGCAGAGTGGACTTAAGACATATACTGATGGTGTTAGTACATTAAGTGGTGGATTGAATAAACTGAATTCAAATGTGCCTACTTTATCTAATGGCATAACAACATTAAACTCTAGTGCAAAATCACTGAATGATGGAGTGGCTTTGCTTAATGCAACTGTTTCAGCAAAATTTACTGATTCAGAAAAGAAGACTCTTTTAGATCAGGTACACAGCACATTGGAGTCTCAAAAATCTGAAATAGAAAAACAGGCACAGACAACAGTTGCGTCACAGAAAACAGCCATTCAAAAGCAGGCACAGAGTGCTGTTGACTTACAAAAAACAGATATACAGAAACAGGCACAGAGTACAGTAGCTGATCAGAAAGAAGATATTGAGAAAAAGGCTCAGGCCGCAGTAGACGATCAGAAGGAGCAGATTAAGTCAGTAGCAGCTGAGACAGTAAAACAACAGGAAACTGAAATAAAGAATCAGGCAGCAAGTGCTGTTGAACAGGAATTTACATCCGGAAAAACTGACTATATAACAAATGAAGCAAAGAAACAATTAGCAAGTATTAAGCCGGTAATTGAGAGTGGTGTGAAAGCACAGTTTGTACAGAAGATGGCTGAAAAAAATCCTGCAATCACAGATTATGATTCAGCAAAGACTTTTTTTGACCAGAATGTTGGAATGAAAGACGGAGCGGCTGAAGCATGTGTCAATGAACAGATTGATACAATAATAAATAACTTAGCTGGAAGTGTAGCATCAACAGCCAAGGATGCTTCTAAGATTGCAGCGGGAGAAGCAGCATATACAGCAGCAAGTCAGACAGCAGGAGAAGCAGCTTATACAGGAGCAAGCTTAGCAGCAGGAACAGCAGCATATACAGCAGCAAGACAGACGGCAGGAGAAGCAGCATATGCGGGAGCAAGTTTAGCAGCAACAACAGCAGCCTATACAGGAGCAAGTCAGGCAGCAACAACAGCAGCCTATACAGGAGCAGTTTCAGGAGCTGAGCAGGCTACTATAACGTCTGCAGAGCAGACAAAAGCGACTGTAGCAGCCTCTATTAATCAAAAGCAGGCAAATGGATACAGTCTTGTAACAGGAATGAAGGCACTTGCAGATGGAACACAGACATTGTATAACTCAGTACCAACTCTCACAAGCGGTATCAAGCAGCTTGTAGACGGTTCAAACACACTTGTAGCAAACAATGCACAGCTCAACAGCGGAGCATCACAGCTTGCAGATGGAACAAATCAGATAGTCTCAGGTGTAGACCAGCTCACAACAGGCTCACATACACTTTCAGAGGGTGCACATACACTTGCAGATGGTATGGTACAGTTCAATGAGGAGGGAATCAACAAGATTCTCGACGCATACAACGGTGACTTAAAGCCATTCACCGACAAGCTTCAGGCAGTAATTGACGCGGGTGAGGAATATCAGACATACTCAGCAATCGCTGATGGACAGACGGGCAGCGTTAAGTTCATATATAAATTAGCTTCAATAGATGCTAAGGCAGATAGCGACAAATAATTAATTAAAGGATGTTTAAAGATTATGGGAGGCAAAAATGGGCTGGATAGAATATCTGTTAATCGTGGCGGGAAGCTCACTGGAGATTTTCGTTGCGATGGAATGTCAGGGATCCCTGATCCAGAAAGTAAATAAGAAACAGCTTACAGCCATTTGCTTCATAGTTGCAGTTTGCCAGTTGTTAGCAATGTACATCGGGTATTTCCTGTCAAGCTTCCTTAATGGGAAATACTCGGTGAAGGATGAAGCACTTTTAGGAGAGATAATTTCTATCGGAATACTGATAGGACTGGGGATCAGGCTTATAGGAAAGGCTATAAGAAACGAAAGGATTGAGGAACACTGTCAGGCGCAGCTTGATATGAAAAGGGTGCTAAGAATAGTAGGAATCACCGCACTTTATACGGTTCTTGCAGGAATAGCATTCGGCTTCCTTGGTACCGGACTTTTCACCATTATGATAATGGTGGCGCTGCTCACTGTTATCTGTATAGTGGCAGGCATTTACACAGGATATCATTTCGGCTTCGAGCAGAAGACAAAGGTATATATCGTGGGGGCGATACTCTTTTGGGCGGCTGGAATTGATGTGATAGTAAGGCTTGTAAGTGCAAAATAATGCATTGGCTCTGTTCGTAAGAACAGAGCTTTTTTGCTATCCATTGAAGTATGAAATCCTTTGCTTGCAATGTCAAAGTAAATGCTATAGAATATTTTCATATCAAATTAAACACAAATGAGGAGATTAAAGTTATGAAACAGAAATTGAGAAACCTTTCGGCACCGGCAAATATAATATTTGCCATTCTTGCAGTTTTTATTTTCATTGCACCCTTGCAGTGGAGCGGAAAAGTGCTGGGACTGATTCCGGGCATGGAAAAGGCGGATGATTATCTGCTGCAGGCTATTGTGGAGACAGTTGTTTTAGTTATTTTTCTTGGCATCACATATATATTTGGTCTGTGGGATATCTTTAAGGAAAATGCAGCAGGATGGACCAGAAGTTTATACACAGGTGGATTTTTTATAGTATATTGTCTGTATGCTGTTGTTTCAGGTATTTATTTGTGCTTTTTGAGTGAGCATGGTGATGTGAAGGCATTTTACAACATTATCTTTTTCTTTATCGCGGTCTGCCTTGTAGGGCTCGTTGAGGAGCTGGTGTTCAGAGGCGTGGTGTTTAATCTGCTGCTGAGAGCTTTTCCAAAGACGAAAGGTGGAATCACAGGAGCCGTAGTTTTGGGAGGCGTACTGTTTGGATTGATGCATTTTTCCAATATGGGCGCAGGGGTTAAGTTCAGCAGTTGTCTGATACAGGTTATTTCAGCAGGTCTCATGGGCGTGCTGTTTTGTATGATATACGCGTCTACACGCAATTTCTGGATGCTTGCCATTTTCCATACTGTTGTAGATATGGGAGGACTTTTATCATCGGGAATATTTGAGGGAGGCGGAGTGACCGACAGGATTAATGAGTTTTCGGCAATGAACTGTATCGCATTTGTCGTACTAGGTATTCCTATGCTTGTTATGCTGCGTAAATCAAGGCGTATCCGTCTTGAGATGCTCTACAACAATGTGACTATCATAGATGACGAGAGGGAGGGCGCTAAGCTTGCAGTTGTTTCACTGGTGCTTGGTATTTGCAGTATTATTTTCTCGTTTTTTGGATATCTGATGGGACTTGGAATTGTCGGCATGCTTGCTTCCAAAATGTCAAAAAGGGCAAAGCAGTATAACAATGCAATAGCAACTGCCGGTATGATTACATCAATAATAGGATTTGTACTGTCGGTAATCTGCACGATTGGCATGATGGTGCTGTTTGCAAGTGGCATTTATGACAGACTTGTTAATATGACTATGTAAATTAAAGTAACTGGTTTGACAATATGGTAAAAATACCATATAATATTTTGTGAGAACAATGGAGAAGAGTTATGGGATTTTTGAATTGCGAGCTAAGGTAGGAACAGATATTTCGAGAGTATTATATTTTTTCTATTATGAAGGAAGAATAGTATTGACACATGGATTCATTAAAAAAACTCAGAGGACACCAGCTGGTGAAATTGAAAAGGCTAAGAAATATAGAAGAGATTATATAGAAAGGCATGGTAAATAATATGAGATATGACGATTATTTACAAGAGCAGCTTAAAAATCCTGACGTAAAAAAAGAGTGGGACGATCTCCAGCCTGAGATGGATGTCATAAGGGCTATGATAGATGCGCGCATTAAAAATAATTTGACTCAAAAAGAGCTTGCGGCACGTACAGGCATTGATCAGGCGGATATTAGTAAGCTTGAGAATGGTACAAGAAATCCATCTTTGAAACTTTTAAAGAGGCTTGCGCATGGAATGGGGATGCAGTTGAAAATTGAATTTGTACCAATGCAGCCGTTAAAAAAATAAAATTGAACGGATGCTGCAATAATACGAAGCAGACCTTTGAATGTCGCATAAAGTCTACATTCAAGGGTCATTTTTTAAGGAGAAACCATGAACATTTTACTGACAGCAATAAATGCAAAATACATACATTCAAACCTCGCAGTTTATTCACTGCGCGCCTGTGCCGGGGAGTACAGGGATGCAGTGGAGCTTGCGGAATACACGATAAACAATCAAAAGGATTACATTCTTGAGGAGCTTTACAAGAGAAAGCCCGACGTACTTTGTTTTTCGTGCTATATATGGAATATTGATTATGTGACTGATATTGCACGCGAGTATAAAAAGCTTTGTCCGTCAGTGCCGATATGGGTTGGAGGCCCTGAGGTGTCTTACGAGGTGGAGGCATTTCTGCGGGAAAATCCATACATAGACGGTGTGATGATAGGCGAGGGAGAGGATACCTTTAGAGAGCTGTGCGGTTACTATGCGCATAAAAGAAAGCTGAGTGATATTGCAGGCATTGCCTTCAGAAAAAACAGCACAGGTAATAGTACAAGTGTGAACAACATAGGAGGCAATAAAGCCGGTGAAATAGTATTCACAAGTCCACGCCCAATCAAAAACATGAGTGAAATCCCATTCTGCTATGATACTCTCGATGATTTTTCAAACCGCATCATCTACTACGAGAGCAGCAGGGGATGCCCGTTTTCGTGCAGCTACTGTCTGTCATCGGTGGATAAGACACTGCGTTTTAGGGATACCGAGATTGTCAAAAAGGAGCTTAAGTTTTTCATAGACCAGAAGGTGCCTCAGATTAAGTTTGTGGACAGAACCTTCAACTGCAATCATGCTCATGCCATGGAGCTGTGGCGCTTTATAAAGGCGAATGACAATGGTGTGACAAACTTTCACTTTGAGATATCGGCGGATCTGCTGAATCAGGAGGAGCTTGAGCTGATTTCTGATATGAGACCGGGGCTTATACAGCTTGAAATCGGTGTGCAGTCCACCAATGATGTCACGATTAAGGAGATTCACAGGACTATGAAGCTTGAGAGGCTTAAGGAGGTTGTGAGGCTCATTCAAAGCGGCAACAATATCCATGAGCATCTGGATTTGATTGCAGGGCTGCCATATGAGGACTATGACAGCTTTGGGCGTTCCTTTGATGAGATTTATGAGCTTAAGCCAAACCAGCTGCAGCTTGGATTTTTAAAGGTACTCAAGGGTTCGTATATGTTTGAGCATGCCGCGGAATATGGTATTGTCTACCATGATAAGCCACCGTATGAGGTAATGTCCACAAAATGGCTTTCGTTTGATGATGTGATAAAGATTAAGCGCGTCGAGGAGATGCTTGAGGTGTATTACAACAGCGGACAGTTTGAGATTACGATGAAGCTCATGGAGTGTATCTTTGACAGTGCGTTTGAGTTTTTTCAGGAGCTTGGAGATTTTTATGAGGCAAACGGCTATTTTGGAATGAGCCATTCGCGCATCAGAAGGTGTGAGATACTGCTTGAATTTCTGGCTTTACACCTGCATGGCTGTTACAGCGATGCTATGACTTCTGTGGTATTATCCGAAAATGCCGTAGATAGAGAGAATACTGATTGTGACGAACATGCCATAGATAGAGAAAATGCCGGAGAAAATACTGATTTTGATGAAAATGCGCAGATTTACAGCATGATTCAGGAGTCACTCATCTTTGATTTGTACTATCGTGAGAACTGCAAGAGCCGCCCGGTGTGGGCCACAGATATAGGAAGCTTCAAGCACATGACACATGCATACTGTAAAAATGGAAAGCTGTCGCATGTGGAGCCGTTCCACTATATTTTTCCGGACAAGCACACGCGCAAGCTGGATGAGCTGCCAAAGTATCATAAGGAGCCGGTGTGGGCGCTTTTCCACTACGACATGAGAGACCCGCTTGACCACCAGGCGCTGGTGGAGTATGTAGATAACAGTAAAAAGCCGGGAAGGTTTACGGACTAAGAAAAATGAGCAACATAGATAATATAAAAAATTACACGGTGATTGACCTGGAAATGACAGGTCTTTCAGCTAAAAATGACAAGATAATAGAGATAGGTGCGGCACGTGTGAGGGGCGGCGAGATAGTGGATACGATATCCACACTGGTAAATCCGAAGCAGCATATTCCACAGCGTGTGCAGGAATTAACGGGAATTACCGACAGTGATGTGGAAAACGCGGCAGATATGGACGAGGCTGTGGATAACCTGCTTAATTTTATCGGAGATGATATCATACTCGGGCAGAATGTGACCTTTGATTACAGCTTTTTAAAGCAGTGGGCGGTAAATCACAAGCGAACCCTCTCGCTGAATGCATATGATACTCTGAAAATAGCCAGAAAATGTCTGCCTGCTGAGCAGTCGAAGAAGCTGGAGGATTTGTGTGAGTATTTTGGTGTGAGCAGGGAAAATGCGCACAGGGCGCTCGATGATGCGATAGAGACAAAGCAGATATTTGAAAAGCTGCTTGCACTGATGGATGAAAAGGGTGAGCCGGTGGAGACAAAGCCACTTGTATACAAGGCAAAAAAACAGACACCTGCCACAGCACATCAGGTCAGACAGCTAAAGGAGCTGATGACTGAGTATGGAATAGCAGATGTCATATCGTGGGACAACCTGACCAGAAGTCAGGCCTCAAGGCTGTACGATGAATATCGCAGTAAGTATATTAACAGGTGTGAGAATGACTCGGAATAAGTTTCAATACAATAAGTTATAATACAATAAGCTATAACGAAAATAAGTTACAACCAAATAAGCTATAACGCAAATTAATTACCGGCCGATGCGGTATCAGCCTGTAGGCTCTCAAGCATAGAAACGATTCCATCCCTTGAAAGAGAATTGAGCTGCTTTGCTTTCTTGATAAGCTCTGCAAGCCGGTCGGCTTTTGACATGCTGATGAAGGCGTTGGCTAACAGAATGTATACGTTCTTTGAATCGGCACCCTGCTCCACTGCAAATTCAAGCAGCTCATTGGCCAGCGATTCATAGCCTGCCTCCTTAAGCCTATTGTAATAGTCTGGCAGCATTGAAACAAATTTCGTGAAATTATCATCATATTCAGACAGCTTTTTAAAATTGAGAATGCCATATTTAAGCTTTAAATCAGTGTTTGTCATTCCGGTGAGATTGACAAGGGTTTTATCCCTTAAATCATTTATTTTATCATTATTTAATGGAAAAAATTTTTCCGGTATGGTAATATAACACAGGTCAGTGGTATCTCCGCGGAGGGTTGAGTTGGCCTTACGCTCCTTTTCCCAGAACTCCTCGGTGACCTTTGCCTGGGCAGAATCAGCTCTCTTTATGGCAAAAGTAATCACTGCAATAAATAAAATGAATAAAATTAGACAAATTGGAATCATATGTTGGAAAATCCTTTCTCATATATGAAAATAGTATAACTCATTTTTGAACAGAGGTGAATAGTATGTACGATTTTAATAAAAAAAGAAATCAGAAGGTGGTTGCTATAGTGATAATAGTGGTTATAGCGGCGATGCTTGTGACAACATTTGTGTCAAGTCTTGTATAGCTTTTCTTGAAATATGGAAAAAATATGATAATATGATATAAAATGCAGTTCAGTTAAGCGATGACAGGGGCGCTTTTAACAGCCTCAGGAAAAGGAAGCGGAAATGAAGATTAATAAAAAAGCATTATTACTGGGTACAATGGCATTTGTGCTTGTGGCAGCATCAGGCATGGTAAGTGCATATGCAAGCGGTTCGTCAGGCACAAAGAAGGCAAAGGTACAGACAATTACAGAGGGTGTGTGCATTGGCAGTGTGGATGTAGGCGGTATGACAAAGGAAGAAGCAAAAAAAGCAGTTGATGCCTATGTTGACAGCATAAAGGATACATCCTTTTCATTAAAGGGCGCCAATGGTTCATTTGATGCAACAGCACAGGAAATGTCTGTTTCGGCGGACACTGATGCAGCGGTGGACGAGGCTCTTTCAGTGTGCCATGAGGGCAGCCTGATTGACAGATTTGTGGAGTCAGAGGAACTCAAAAAGGGCAATGTTGCCGTCAATATGTATCTGTCGGTTGATAAACAAAAGACTGCAAATATGATTTATGACAAGAGCGACGAGCTCAATATAAAGGCAGTTGACAATTCGCTGCAGAGAAACGGCGACAGCTTCGATTTTGTTCCGGGACAGGAAGGCAAAGAGGTCGATGTGGTAAAATCAGTCTATGCCATAAATGACTTTTTGCAGAATAGCTGGGATGGCTCGGCGAATGAGATAGAGCTGGTCACAAATACGGTTCAGCCGAGGGGGTCAAAGGAAGAGCTCTCAAAGATTAAGGATAATCTGGGAGGCTTTTCTACCGATTTCAGCAGCTCGGCAGCAGGGCGTGCAACCAATGTAAAGAACGCATGCAGCCTGATAAACGGCAGTGTCATATATCCGGGGGAGCAGTTCTCGGTTTACGAGGCTATCAGCCCTATCACAACTGACAACGGCTATCAGATAGCAGGCGCATACGAGAACGGTCAGGTAGTTGACTCGGTAGGTGGAGGTGTGTGTCAGGTTGCGACCACTCTCTACAATGCGGTTATAAGGGCTGAGCTTGACATAGTGCAGCGCTACAACCATTCCATGATAGTAAGCTATGTAAAGCCATCTGACGATGCGGCAATTGCAGGAACCTACAAGGATCTTAAGTTTAAAAATAATCTGGACAATCCGGTGTATATAGAGGGCTATTGCAGTGGAGGAATTATTACCTTCAATGTGTACGGAGTGGAGACGAGACCCGCAAACAGGGAAATTTCCTTCAGGAGTGAGACACTTTCCGAGGAGGATCCGGTCACGCAGTTTAATTTTGATGCAGGTCAGCCGGTCGGTTATTTCAACACCGAGCAGTCTGCACACAAGGGAGTGACCGCAAGGCTATGGAAGACGGTCACAGTTGATGGAACAGTGCAGAGCGATGAGGTATTCAACAACAGCAAGTACAAGTCATCACCGAAAATCGTGACGGTTGGTACAGCAGGAGCATCAGCGGAGGTTGTTGCGCAGCTTCAGGCGGCGGCAGCGGCTAATGATGAGGGCTCGGTTAAATCCATTGCTGCGTCTGCGGCAGCAACGGTTCAGGCAGCACAGACTCAGACACAGGATCCGAATGCGGCAGGGCAGACACAGGGCGCGCAGACCCAGACTACAGATCCGAATGCAGCAGGGCAGGCACAGGGCACCCAGACGCAGCCGACAGACCAGAATGCAGCAGGACAGGCACAGGGCATCCAGACACAGCAGCCGGCGGGACAGACACAGGGAGCACAGACGCAGTAAATGCCCGCAGGTAGTTGTTTCTGATGTAGTTATTTGCAATCAATGCACCGGGCTGCAACAGTATACAAAACATATTATTATTAGGAACAGGAAAACACATGAAAAACGGTAAAATATCAGAGTCGGTTTTAAAGCGCTCTGTCTTAAAACAACTTCATACCAAAAGCGACAGAATACTTTTTAAACCGGCAGTAGGTGAGGACTGTGCGGTGGTTTCCATGCAGGCAGGCGGCCAAACCAGGTTAGTTACTGCTACTCAGACGTTCACACTTGATGTATCGGATAAGCATGTGCGTGCTAACTGCGCAGTTTATGATGCATTGAACAATATTTATGCCATGGGGGCAGCTCCTGTTGGGATAGAGCTGGCACTGCTTGTACCTACCACAGAAAACGAAGCCGTGCTTCGTGAGACGGTGAGAGCGATTGATACTGTATGTGAGGAAGCAGGCATTGTGGTGCTTGGCGGACATACACAGGTGAGCCGTGCGGTGAAGAATATCGTGGTGACAGTTACGGCAATAGGTGAGGCCTATGAGCAGGCGCTTACACCATCATCGGCAGCAGCACCGGGCATGGACGTAATAGTGACAGGCTATGTGGGGCTTGAGGGCACCGCAATTCTTGCAAATGAGAAAAGAGCCGAGCTTGAAACGAGATTTTCCAAGGCATTTATAGATAAATCAGCAGCATATATAGACCATATTTCCACCGCAATGGAGGCTGCATCCGCGATTGGCGCCGGTGTGGCGGCAATCCATGACGCTTCGCAGGGAGGCATCTTTGGAGCACTCTGGGATATGGCAGAGGCTTCGGGAATTGGTCTTGACATCGATTTAAAGAAGCTCCCTATCAGGCAGGATACGATTGAAATAAGTGAATTTTTTGACATAAACCCGTATAAGCTTTTGTCAGGAGGAAGTCTGATAATCATAGCTGCAGATGGTACCCGCGTGGTCAGAGAGCTTGAGAAAACAGGACAAAATGCTGTTATAGTCGGTGCCACAACCGATTCAAACGACAGAGTGCTGATTTCCGGCGAGGAGAGACGGTTTTTGGAGACTGCCCAGACTGACGAGATATACAAGGTTTTCAACTAATATATTTGAATCAGGAGAATATATATCATGAGAGAAAAGATATTAACATTTATAGAGAAAAACAGCAGGATAAACCTGAAGGAGCTTGCAATCATGCTTGGTGTGGATGAGGCAAGTGTGGCAAACGAGATTGCTGCTATGGAGCAGGAGAATGTCATCTGCGGATATCACACACTGATTGACTGGGACAAGGCAGGCCTTGAGAAGGTCACAGCCATGATAGAGGTCAGAGTGACACCACAGCGCGGCATGGGCTTCGACAAGATTGCCGAGCGTATATACAACTATCCTGAGGTGAAGTCTGTATACCTTATCTCAGGCGGCTTCGACCTCATGGTCACACTCGAGGGCAAGACTCTGCGCGAGGTATCACAGTTTGTGACAGATAAGCTTTCTACACTGGATCAGGTGCTTTCGACAAAGACAAACTTTATCCTGAAGAAATACAAGGACCATGGAACTATCATGGCGGCACCTGTCAAATCCGATGAAAGGGGAATTATGTCATAATGAGAGACCCTTTATCCAGTACCATAAAGACTATCCAGCCATCGGGCATCCGTAAGTTTTTTGACATAGTGAGCGAGATGAAGGATGCGATTTCGCTCGGAGTAGGTGAGCCTGATTTTGACACACCGTGGCATATCAGGGATGAGGGCATATATTCCCTTGAAAAGGGACGCACCTTCTACACCTCAAATGCCGGACTCAAGGAGTTAAAGATTGAGATTGCAAAATATCTCGACAGAAGATACGGCATGACATATGATTACAACAAAGAGATCATGGTAACTGTCGGCGGCAGCGAGGCTATAGATATTGCACTGCGCGCCATGCTCGATGCGGGAGATGAGGTGATTATCCCACAGCCAAGCTATGTTTCATATGTGCCATGTACTGTTTTGGCAGGAGGCACACCTGTGATTGTGGAGCTCAAGGAGGAAAATGATTTCAGGCTGACAGCCGAGGAGCTTGAGGCTGTTATCACTCCAAAGACAAAGATACTTATCATGCCTTTCCCTAATAACCCTACAGGTGCTATCATGGAAAAAGCAGACCTTGAAGCAATTGTTCAGGTGGTTAAGGAGCATGATCTGTTTGTGATAAGTGACGAGATTTATTCGGAGCTTACATATGTGGATAAGCATGTATCTATAGCATCGTTTCCGGGAATGAAGGAGCGCACAGTGCTCATAAACGGTTTTTCAAAGGCATATGCCATGACAGGCTGGAGGCTTGGATATGCATGTGCACCTGAGACCATTTTAAAGCAGATGCTAAAGATTCATCAGTTTGCAATCATGTGTGCGCCGACCACGAGCCAGTATGCGGCTGTCGAGGCTATGAAAAACGGCGATGAGGATGTTGCACAGATGAGGGAGGAATACAACGGCCGCAGACGCTATGTGCTTCACCGCTTTAAGGAGATGGGGCTTAAGTGCTTTGAGCCTTTCGGAGCCTTTTATGCGTTCCCAAGCATCAAGGAGTTTGGCATGACATCCGATGAGTTTGCCACAAAGCTTCTAAACAGCAAGAAGATTGCCGTGGTTCCGGGAACTGCATTCGGAGAGTGCGGTGAGGGCTTTTTACGTATATCATATGCATATTCGCTTGATGATTTAAAGGAGGCGCTCGGCCGCATTGAGGAGTTTGTCACAGAGCTTCGCGCCGGGATGGATAATAAATAGTTTAAATTGACAGGAGACAAAATGGCAAAGCTGAACATAGTGTTACATGAGCCGGAAATTCCGGCAAATACAGGAAATATCGGAAGAACCTGCGTCGCGACAGGCACGAGGCTTCATCTTATAGAGCCGCTTGGATTCTCACTTTCAGAGAAGGCAATAAAGAGAGCCGGAATGGATTATTGGAAGGACCTCGACGTCACCACATATGTGGACTGGGAGGATTTCCTTGAGAGAAATCCGGGCGCAAAGATATATTATGCGACAACAAAGGGCAGACATGTGTACTCTGATGCTCATTTTGAGCCAGACTGCTATATTATGTTTGGCAAGGAAAGCGCAGGCATTCCGGAGGAGATACTAAAGGAGCATCCGGATGAGTGCATCAGGATACCGATGATAGGTGAGACAAGGTCACTTAATTTGTCAAATTCAGTAGCTATCGTGCTCTACGAGGCATTGAGACAGAATAATTTTGATCATATGAGGCTTGAGGGAGAGCTTCATCACCTGAGCTGGGATGACTAAATCAAGCGGCAAAGCGCATATTTTTGGCAGCTATTTGGGCTTTAACAGCTATGATAATTGTAAATACGGTAGATTTTTAGGAAAAAGAAATGGGCATAATTAAAACAAGCAAATTAGTACATGAATTTATACGAAGAGACGAGGAAGGCAATGTAGAGTCAATCACTACAGCACTCGACAACGTAAACCTCGACATAAAAGAGGGACAGTTTATTGCAATCCTCGGTCACAATGGTTCAGGAAAATCAACTCTTGCAAAGCATATCAATGCACTTCTTGCGCCGAGCGACGGCACCATATGGGTGGATGGCATGGATGTGTCAAAGGAAGAGAATGTCATACCTGTCAGGAAAAGTGCAGGTATGGTTTTCCAGAATCCCGACAATCAGATTATCGCCAATGTAGTGGAGGAGGATGTGGGCTTTGGACCTGAGAATATCGGTGTGCCGACAGATGAAATCTGGCAGCGCGTGGACTATGCGCTAAGGGCTGTCGGTATGACAAAGTACCGCACACATTCACCGAACAAGCTCTCCGGAGGACAGAAGCAGCGTGTGGCAATCGCGGGAGTTGTGGCAATGGAGCCAAAATGTATAGTATTTGACGAGCCTACAGCCATGCTTGACCCAAACGGCCGCAAGGAGGTCATAGCCACAGCCCATGAGCTCAATAAGAAAAAGGGCGTGACCATTATTCTCATCACCCATTACATGGAGGAGGTGGTCGGTGCAGACCATGTCTATGTCATGGAAAAGGGCAAGGTGGTCATGGACGGCACACCGCGTGAGATTTTTTCAAGGGTGGACGAACTGAAGGAGCACAGGCTTGATGTGCCGCAGGTGACACTGGTAGCTGATGAGCTCAAAAAGGCAGGGCTTGATATCCCTGATGGAATCCTGACGAGAGAAGAACTTGTAAATGCGCTTGTTGCGCTGAAAAACAGATAGGCGGGAGAAAATATGTCAATAATTCTAGATCACATAAACTATTGCTACAGTGCCGACTCAGCCTACAAGGTGCAGGCACTTAAGGATGTAAGCCTTGAGATAAATGATGGAGAGTTTATTGGAATAATCGGTCACACCGGTTCGGGAAAATCCACACTTATCCAGCATATGAACGGCCTTTTGAAGGCGACAAGCGGTCATATATACTACAATGGACAGGATATATATGACAATGATTATGATTTAAGCAAGCTGCGTCACAAGGTGGGGATGGTGTTCCAGTATCCGGAGCATCAGCTTTTTGAGACAACCAACTTTGAGGATGTATGCTTTGGACCGAAAAATCAGGGACTCGATAGGAAAACAGTGGAGCTAAGAGCCTATGAGGCACTGCAGAATGTACATTTTCCGGAGGATCTCTACTATCAGCCACCGTTTGATTTGTCCGGAGGACAAAAAAGGCGTGTAGCCATAGCTGGAGTACTTGCAATGCACCCTGACGTACTTATACTCGATGAGCCGACAGCGGGACTGGATCCTGCGGGCAGAGATGAGATACTGGGACTGCTTTTACAGATGAAAAAGGATCTGGGTATCACAATCATACTCGTATCACACAGCATGGAGGATGTTGCGGAGTATGTGGATCGCATCATTGTTATGAATTCAGGAGAGGTGATGTTTGACGGAGTGCCGAAGGAGGTATTCTCACACTACAAGGAGCTCGAGGCAGTCGGACTTGCAGCACCGCAGGTCACATATCTGATGCATGATCTGGCGGAAAAGGGTATACCGGTTGACCTTTCGGCAACTACAGTTGCGGAGGCGAGGGACTCAATACTAAAAGCCTTTAAATAGCTCACCAATGCTGACATTTTGATACAAATTATGAGGAAGGAATACAAAAATGATTCGTGATATTACCATAGGCCAGTATTATCCGGCTCAGTCGCCAATACATAAACTGGACCCAAGAGTAAAGCTTTTCGCAACACTTATATATATTATCGCGCTGTTTTCCTACAAGGGAATAGCCGGTGTGCTGTTTATAGTTGCCGCGCTTGCCGCAGTTATAAAGATTTCGAAGGTGCCCTTTAAGTTCATGGTAAAGGGACTCAAATCCATTATAATACTGCTGCTTTTTACAGCATGCTTCAGCGTGTTTTTCACACAGGGAGAGTACACAATCTGGGAGTACGGTATACTGCACATTTCTGATACCGGACTGATAAATGCAGCAACCATGATGATACGACTTGTGCTGCTCATTATAGGAACCTCGCTCATGACACTCACCACCACACCAAACCAGCTCACGGACGGTCTTGAGAAATCACTGGGCTTTTTAAACAAAATACATGTTCCGGTGCATGCGATAGCCATGATGATGTCGATAGCGCTTCGTTTTATTCCAATCCTTATTGAGGAGACGGACAAAATAATGAAAGCACAGATGGCAAGAGGAGCTGATTTTGAGCATGGAAATATCATAAAAAGAGCAAAGAGCATGGTGCCTCTTTTAGTGCCGCTTTTCGTATCGGCATTCAGGCGTGCGGATGACCTTGCAATGGCCATGGAGGCCAGATGCTACAATGGTGGAGAGGGCAGGACAAAGATGAAGCCGCTCGTATATGAAAAGGACGATAAAATAGCATATCTTTTCATATTTGCGTTTTTAGCGGTTGTGATAGTGCTTAGAATCTTTCTGCCGGTGAATCTGGGCAATCTTATTTTCAGATAGTGAAATAGATAGTGCAGGCAAAACAGGAGAGACATATGCGTGTAAAAATGATTGTAGCCTACGATGGCACAAATTACTGCGGCTGGCAGATACAGCCAAACGGCATAACAATTGAGCAGGTATTAAACGAGCACCTGAGCCGCCTGTTAAAGGAGGATATAAAGGTGACAGGAGCAAGCCGCACCGATGCTGGAGTGCATTCACTTGGAAATGTGTGTATGTTTGACACCAATACCCGCATGCCGGCGGAAAAGATATCGTATGCACTGAATCAGAAGCTGCCGGAGGATATAGTGGTGGTCGATTCCTGTGAGGTAAGCGATGATTTTCATCCACGCTTCTCAAAGAGCCGTAAAACCTATGAATACCGCATATTAAATGCGAGGTTCAGAAATCCTACACGCAGGCTTGACACATATTTCTATCATTATCCGCTTGACACAGAAAAGATGAGTGAGGCTGCAAAATATCTCATAGGAGAGCATGATTTTGCAAGCTTTTGCTCGGCAAACTCGCAGGCACAGACCACAGTCCGCACGATATATGACTGTACGGTGTCAAAGGCCGGTGACATCATCACAATACGTGTGACAGGAAACGGCTTTTTGTACAATATGGTGCGCATAATCGCAGGAACACTTGTGAAGATAGGTGGAAGCGATATGCCGGCAGATGCGATGAAGGACATAATAGCCGCAACAGACAGGGCAGCAGCAGGTCCTACAGCCCCGGCCCATGGGCTTACAATGATAGGACTCAAGTACGAGTAACAGCTTTAGATTTTTAATATTATATTAAGATTTTTGGAATATCAGTTTTTAGCTTCAATAATAGGCTATAATGTCGTTACAGTTAATACACGGTACGGTAAAAAGAAGCTTGGAGATGAAGACGGTTATGAGATTTACAAAAGTAAAAGAGAAAATTATAAAAAACAAACCCATAAACAGCACAGACGAAGGAAAAGGCAGACATCGTAAGGTAATCCGTATAGGAGCGTTTGCCCTGGTATTTGTCGTGCTGTTTTCGTTTGTCTCGACATTTTTTAAGATGACGGATGCTGTCAATATTGCGACTATAGAGGGGTTTTACAAGGAGCCGAAGAACACAATTGATGTGATGATGATAGGAGCCAGCGAGGTATACGCTGATTACAGCGCAACCGAGGCCTGGAAGAATTATGGATACACATCATACTCGCTTGGGGTATCAGGAGTGCCCGGCAGCCTGTACAAATCAATGCTCAGAGAAGCTCTCACCAGACAGCATCCGAAGGTTGTGGTTTTTGAAGTGAATGGCTTTTTACAAAATGACAGCTATTACGACAGGACGGTAAAGCTGCATAGCTGGATAGACAATATCCATAATGAGGAAAACAGGCTTGATACAATACAAGAGATTGTGCCAAAGGATGAGCAGGATAACTTTAGAAACCCTTTAAAGCTATATCACAGCAATTGGAAGGATATTGACAAATGTGCACACACCTTTGCCACAAGAGTTGGAATGTATTTTGCAAAATCATCATGCATGAAGGGATTTTCATCTATTGCAAAATATTCCGATTGTCCATCAGGCAAGCAGAAAAAGCTCTACTTTACCGACAAGAGCAGAGCGTATATGACTGATCTGCTTGAGTATTGTAAAGCACAGGGGGTGGAAAAGGTGCTTTTTGCGAGGTTCCCTCATGAGAAGAAGGTAAAGAATCCACAGGTGCTTTGCGATGTGAAGGAGCTGGTGGAGTCTTATGGCTATGATTTTGTGAGCTTTGAAGGCGATAAGGAACTTATCGGAATCAATGAGAGGGATGATTTCTACAATTCAGAGCACCTGAATATAAATGGAAGCCGCAAATTCACTGCATATATGGGAAAATATCTGTCTGATAATTACAGGCTTAATGCAGACCACTCGCCGGAGATTCAGAGTGCATGGGGCGAGTGCGCAAGGCGCGCTGACAAGGTGATAAGTGCCTGCGCAAAGGATACGGATCTGAGTCTGGGCAATCATTATTTTGAGATGTCCGTTTATCTGCCTTATAATTTTTCGTCAAGCCTTGCGACAAATAAGGTAGCAGATACGAACAACGATGCAAAGCCTGCAAAGGAGTTAGATACCCCGGTTAAAAAATAGCATGATATTGTATGGACTTTAAAATAAATACTGCCTGTTAATTAAAGTATGTCTGGCAGTATTACTTTAGAAAATAGATTTGGAGTAAATAAAATGGAACTCATTTCATTAAAATATGCGATATTTGTAATAGCATTGCTTGTACTATATTATTGCTTTCCGAAGAAATACCGCTGGTATGTGCTTCTGGCGGGAAGCATGGCATACTATGTGATTATATGTAAGTGGTATGTGCTGTTTATCATTTTCACAATATGCACCACCTATGGCTCAACAATATGGATTGACAAGCTGTTAAAGAAGCAGAATGCCATCGTAAAAAGCCATAAGGAGGACTGGGACAGGCAGACCAGAAAGGAATACAAGGAAAAGGGCAGAAAAAAGAGAGTGGCAGTCATGCTTTTTGCGCTGCTTTGCAATTTCGGCATTCTGGCATTCCTTAAATATATACCATATGCGGGGGAGCTTGGACTTTTGCTTCCACTTGGCATATCCTTCTACACCTTCCAGTCCATGGGCTATGTGATGGATGTATACAGGGAAATTGTCGAGCCTGAAAAGAATTTCCTTAAGGTAGCGCTGTTTGTATCATTTTTCCCTCAGATAATACAGGGACCGATTGCGATATATGATAAACTTGCGGGACAGCTTTACGAGGGACATTCCCTGAGACTTGAAAATCTGCAAAAGGGTGCGCTTCTGGTGCTCTGGGGAGTAATGAAAAAGCTTGTGATAGCAGACCGCGCGGTAAATATCATCAATTTTGTGATGGATAAGCCGATGGATTTTTCGGGCACTTATGTATTTTTTGCGGCAGTAGTGTATGCGCTGCAGCTATATGCGGATTTCTCGGGAGGAATCGATATAGTGCGCGGTATTGCGGAGATGTTTGGCATAACGATGTCAACAAACTTCAATCATCCGTATTTTTCGCGCTCACTCACAGAGTACTGGCACCGCTGGCATATGACTCTTGGAGACTGGTGCAGAAACTATATCTTTTACCCGCTTTCAATCTCAAAGCGTTTCCTGAACTTTGGCAAATGGCTAAAGCCGAGATTTGGCGCGCATATCAGTAAGGTGCTGCCGGGCTGCATCGCGAGTGTCATCACATTTATCGTCATCGGAGTATGGCACGGTGCCAATATGAAATACTTGTATTTCGGACTCTGGAACGGTATTGTCATCATGCTTGCAGAGCTTTTTGCTCCGGTAAACAAAAAGGTGGCAGGCGGCTTTTTTAAGCTGACCGGCCTAAGGGAAAAGGGCATCTTTGCAACAATTGTATCAGTGTTTTGGACCTTTATGCTCATACTGGTAGGCTACTATTTTGACATAGCAGCAAATGCGTCGACTGCATTTCACATGCTTTTTAAATCGGTCACGGATTTTCATATCAGCGAGCTTGGAATAAACAACATCATTTTGAATCTAGGAGCATGCGGACTGGACGAGTACGATATACTTTTACTTATAATATGTACGCTGCTGTGGTTCTTTATCAGCTTCGTTGAGGAAAATAAAAAGCTCGACATGCGCGATTTCATACTTTCAAGAAAGCTGCCGCTTCGCTGGGCGATAATATATCTTGGCATCTTTATAGTAATAATATTCGGTTACTATGGACCGGGAGTGAATCCGGCTGATTTTGTATATATGCAGTTTTAAAATAAAAGTTTAAAGAAAAAGCCGGAAATAAGGGTGAAAAACACTTGACAACAGCCGGTTACGCAAGTATAATATCTAGGTCTGTAAAAGTAGATAAATGGAAGCCAAAGCCCCGGCAACCATTTAGTATAGATAATGATAGTCATCTGAGATGGAACAGAGGACTATAAGATGTCAAAAAGGAAGTGGCGTCCGGACATACGCGATTTCAAGAGGCATCGGCATTAAAAGTAATCGAATCATTTAAGGAGGAAAACCGATGAAAACATTTATGGCTAGTCCTGCTACAATCGACAGAAAATGGTACGTAGTAGACGCTGAAGGTAAGACATTAGGACGTTTAGCATCAGAAGTTGCTAAAGTATTAAGAGGAAAGAATAAAGCAATCTTTACACCACACATTGACACAGGTGATTATGTAATCGTTGTCAATGCTGACAAGGTTAAGGTTACTGGTAAGAAATTAGACCAGAAGATTTACTATCATCACTCAGATTATATCGGTGGTATGAAAGAGACAACATTAAGAGAGATGATGAACAAGCACCCAGAGCGCGTTATCGAGTACGCTGTAAAGGGAATGCTTCCAAAGGGACCTCTTGGACGTCAGATGTATACAAAGTTATTCGTATACGCTGGACCAGATCACAAACATGCAGCTCAGAAGCCTGAGACATTAGAGTTTTAATAGGAGGTAAAGTAAATTGGCTACTACAAAGTATTACGGAACAGGAAGAAGAAAATCATCTGTTGCTAGAGTATATTTAGTACCTGGAACAGGAAAGATTACAATCAATAAAAGAGATATCGATGAGTATCTTGGACTGGAAACATTAAAAGTTGTTGTTCGTCAGCCACTCGTTGCTACAGGAACAACAGACAAATTTGATGTAATCGTAAACGTACATGGTGGTGGATACACAGGACAGGCTGGAGCAATCCGTCACGGAATCTCCAGAGCACTTCTTGAAGCTGATGCTGAGTACAGACCAGTATTAAAGAGCGCTGGATACCTGACACGTGACCCACGTATGAAAGAACGTAAGAAGTACGGTCTCAAAGCTGCTCGTAGAGCACCACAGTTCTCAAAACGTTAATTTCAGTTACGCAAGAGATAATCTTCGGAACTCGGATTTACGTTCAAATCCTTGTTTTACAAGGGTTTGTGGAGTTGTCAGATGTGGTGAAAAGCGGTGGAATTTACTCAGTTCGCAACGCATTTGCAACACGTTTGCAACAAAAATATCTAAAAAATATAGGACACTTTTCGGTGATAGGCACTGGAGAGTGTCCTTTTTGTTATGCAGATTTTGTATCGGCAGTTACGCTGTCCTCATTTTCTAAGGTTTTGTTGATTGCGTCTACAAGAACCTGCATATCTAAGTGAGTATAAACTTTTTCTGTCAAAGTCATAGCACCGGAGTGCCCCACAATTTTCTTGATTGTTGTATCCTGAACACCAGCTTCCGATAACATGGAAATACAGGTATGCCGGGTACAATGTGGTGTACGGTCAATTCCAATCTGTTCCACAAGAGGAGTCCAATAGCTGTCATAGTAATTGCGATAAAGAAATCTTTTGCCATCCTCTGTATGAAGAAGATATTCGCAATCAGGACAAGAATTATACCAGTCTTTATAGTAAGGCAGGAGCTTATCAGCAATCGGAACTTTTCGGATTCCGTTTTCTGTTTTGCTGTCAATTACATCAAAATACTGTTCTTCCAAATGCACATTTTCTTTCTTCAAATCAAGAAATTCGGAGATACGTGTGCCATTATAGAGCAGCATGAGGATGATCTGATAGTATTTGTCCTCTTTCATTGTCCAGACTTTTGCAACTTCTTCTTTTGTGAATTTTGTACGTGTATGCTTGTTTGGATTGCGGTCTTTGTACTGGGCGATTTCAACAAAAGTAGAATAATCTTTGTTGCAGATGTCATTCTTCAATGCAAATTCATATAACTGGTTGAACAGGATTTTGATTTTCTTCAATGTGGGAAAATTCTTTCCGCAGGTGTCAATAACCTGTTGTAAGTCTGCCAGTTTTAAATCCTTGAAAACTCGGTTGTAAAGGATGCCACATGTTTTGTAAGATGCCTTGTATCCTTTGATATTGCTTTCGGATACCGTAGGAAATTTTTTCTTAGACCATTCCTCATACACTTCATCAAAAGTCATTTTGGCTGCCTTCGTATCATAAGGATTACGATTATAATCAGCCAGCATTTGCAATCCCTCTGTTTTTGTGGCGGCATATCCAATAATGATATATTCATTTACTTTCTTTTCTTTGACTGGATCAATGCGATAGCCTGTGGTTTTACGAACCATCCAAGGTTTTCTTCTTTTTCCAGATAGTTTTACTACACTTCCGTAGCCGTTCGGTAATTTCATATTAAAAAATCCTCCTTTAAAATTAGGACTCTTTTTTACCGTACCGTTCGTTCATGATTTTTTGAAATCTTCGTATTCGTTCTTCGTTTGAGATTTCTTCTGTTTCTTTTTCAGTCAGTTTTGCATTTGCGTAATATGCAAGTGTTTTATCCTGCCACTTCTGATAAGATTCAAGACTTGTCTGATAGTCCTTGACTTCATTTCGTTTATCCTCAAATTCTTCCAAGAATAGACAGAGATCCTGATTTAATCCCGTAGAAACATCTTTGCCATTAAAAGTAATAGCACATTTCCATCCATCATAATGTGGCGGGCGTTTGACTTCGATATTGAAGCCAAGTTCCTTTATCTTATCTAACTGAAATAAGAAATTCATAATATCAGAAAGATTTTCTAAAGGTTTTCTCTCGGCATCATACCCTATAAGATATGTGGATTCGCAGTCTAAAACTTTTGCGATTTCATTGAGCATAGCAATGGAAACTTCGATTTCTCCGCTTTCATATTTTTGGATTGTGCGAAGCGATTTCCCTAACAAATTTGCAAGCTCTGTTTGGTTGATACCTTTTTCTTTTCGAGCAGTACGGATTCTAAGTCCGATTTGATTGTTATGTAACTTCTCATTACTCATCATTATTCACCTCACGCTTATCATATCATAGAAAAATACGAATTACAAGTGCATATTTATATAAAATAGTATTGATATGTGCAGAATAAGTGCATATAATGAAAATACGCATTAAAAGTGCATATTAAAAAAGAAAGGAGAAATAAAATGAAGATAAACGTATTTAAAATGCAGATTTTGATGGGAGAAAGAGGATTAACAATTAATAAATTGGCTGAGTTAAGTGGAGTGTCAAGGCAGACGATTTCCTGCATTATATCAGGAAAGAGCTGTACACCGCAGGTGGCATATAAAATTGCTACAGCTTTAGATCAAGAACTTAGTCAGATTGTAAAGGAGGATGTGGAAAATGGATAAAAGATTATATGTAGAATTGCCGCCATTTACGGGAAGAAATGTGCCGATTACGGAAATTGCAAAAGCAATCGGAAAAGATGCTCATTACGTTCGTATCGGAATACAGCAGGGAATTTTGAAATTTGGAGTGGCAATGAAGATGGGCGATTCCAATGAATTCAGTTATTACTGTTCTGATCGTAAAGTATGGGAGGAAACTGGATATTTCAATGGAGAGGCAAAAAAGCAGGGAAAAGAAAAAGCCCTTGCGTAACACAAGGACAACTTCTCAGAGCTTTTGATAACTCTATCTCGCAAATTCAGTATATCAAAGGCTCTGAGAGAATACAACGAAAATTTTAAAGGAGTCGAATTGAATATTTTTCAAGTAGTAAAAGAAAACGTAACTGCAAGGCAGGCTGCCGAGCAGTACGGATTGAAAGTCAATAAAAACGGGATGGTCTGTTGCCCCTTTCATGATGATGGGCATCCCAGTATGAAAGTAGACAAAGGATTTTGCTGTTTTGCCTGTGGTACGAAAGGGGATGTAATCACATTTGTGGCAGATTTCTTTCATCTTACACCATTGGAAGCTGCAAAGAAACTGGCAGAGGATTTTCGGATACCGATTTTTACGGATAGTTCAAAGAAAAGAAATACTGGTAAAGAGAAGGAAAAACCGAAAAGAACATTGTACCAGACCGAAAAGAAATTTGAAGAATGGGAACGGGAAAGTATCCGCATTTTATCAGATTATCTTCATCTGCTGAAAGAATGGAAAGTGAGCCATGCACCAAAAACACCAGAGGAAGAATGGAAAGCAGAATTTATAGAAGCCTGTCAGCAGACAGAAAAGATAAATTACTATCTGGATTTACTGGTGTTTGGAGAGTTACAGGACAGAATTGAATTTTTACTGGATAGTGGGAAGGATGTGAAAAAAATTGAAGAACGAATGGAAGAATATAGACGAAACAACAAGGAACAGACTGGAAGAAGCATTGGATCAGAGGGAAATGAACTCTAAGCCGTACTCTCAGGAATGGTTTGAGGATGGGCAGATTGATGAAGTAGCATTTTGTGAAAATTTCCTGCAAAGAATGCCATTGAAGTGTATCAACGGTATCTTTTTCAGTTACGATGGAATGCTGCCGGACAGCGAAGTAGAAAAAGAAATTTATAGAATGGTAAAACCGGTTCTTACGAAAGGAATTTCCAAGAAAGTAAAACAGCTTTCGGAGGTTCTAAAACTGGAAGCCTATTCAGAGGAACTTCCGGTGCAGATGGATCGCATTCATGTGAATAACGGGACTTATTTTCTGAATGGAGATTTCACAGAGAAGAAAGAGTTCTGTCTGAACCGCTTGCCTATAAATTATGAAATGAAAGAAGCAAAGCCGGAACGGTGGCTGAAATTTCTTTCAGAACTGTTGGAGGAAGATGATATTCCTACCTTGCAGGAATATATGGGATATTGTTTAATCCCATCCAACAAGGCACAGAAGTTATTGATTATCTTAGGAAAAGGTGGGGAGGGGAAATCCCGCATTGGTTTGGTTATGAGAAAAATTCTCGGAACGAATATGAATGTAAGCAATATTCAAAAGGTAGAGCATAACCGTTTTGCAAGGGCAGATTTGGAATACCGACTTTTGATGGTGGATGATGATATGAAACTGGAAGCATTGAAAGACACCAACTACATTAAAACCATAGTCACTCTGGAGGATAAGATGGATTTGGAAAGGAAGTCAAAGCAGAGCGTACAGGGAAATTTATATGTCAGATTTCTCTGCTTTGGAAACGGAAGTCTGAGTGCCTTACATGATCGTTCCTATGGATTTTATCGCAGACAGATTATCCTTACGGTCAAAGATGTGCCGCCAGACAGAGTAGATGATCCCTATCTGATTGAAAAACTGCAAAGAGAAGCAGACGATATTTTTCTCTGGTGTCTGGAGGGATTGAAACGATTACTGAAAAATAAATATCGCTTTACCATCAGCGAACGTGCAAAGAAAAATCTACACGAAGCTATGGAATCCGGGAATAACATTATCGCTTTTATGCAGTCATCCGGGTATATCCGGCTGGAAGAAAATACAACAGCGACTTCCAAGAATCTTTACCAAGCATACTGCCGCTGGTGTGAGGACAATACGGAAAAGCCTATGAGTGCAAAAAGTTTTTCAGGGTACTTAAAAGAAAATGAAAAGAAATATCACATTCATTATTCTACGAATATTCCCTCAGACAATGGGAAAAATGCCAGAGGATTTCAGGGAATCCATACGCAGATACGCATAGACAACTATCGTTGATGCAGATGAGATACAGATAAAAAGAATTTTCCAAAGAAGCGTATATGCGTATATCTTTAGGAAAATCAAGGGATTACAGGTTTCTGAAAAGTGTGGAAAATACGTTTATACGCTTATACGTGTAATTTTTGAATTTATTATATTTTTTAGCAGAAGGGAGTGGTGCAGAAGTTAAAGCAACCCAGATATGGGCAAATCAAAAGGGCGGATACGCCTATAAATGAAATCGTAAGTCTGAGCAATAATCAGATTATGTAATACAAAAACAGCCCTCGGCGATTGAGAGCGAAATACACCCATCGCACAAACTTCGTTTATGCTCTGTGTATTTCGCCCTGCCGGGAGCTATGCTGCCGATAGGCAGATAAGTTCGTAAACAGGTGCCTACGCACCTACTCACAATAAAGCCGGCGAGAGCCGAGGAAGGAGGATGCTTATAGGTAGACATTCATTTATCAGACAAAGCAAGCTGTCCGATGTGGCAGGAAGGATTGATTATATCTCCAATCCGAAACGACAGGAATATCTCTATGCGACCTATCAGACAGAAGGAGTAACACCGGAGTTTTGGAAAAATCTTGCAAGAGAAAATCAGTTGGATTTTAAGGCGAGTGGTTCGGCAGGGAAATGTATTGAAGGGCGTGAGTTTATCATTGCACTTCCTGAAAGCTTTGTTCAGTACAGGGCAGATGATGTGGTAAGGCTTTTTACGGAGAGTTTTCATAAAAGATATGGTGTGGAATGCAGTGCTGCCCTTCATCACAACAAGGCAAAGACGAATTATCATATTCATCTGGTATTCAGTGAACGGAAAATGTTGGAACAGCCTGAAGTAAAGATTGCCACCCGAAATATGTTTTATGATGAACAGGGAAAGCATAGACGCACAAAGAAAGAGATTTTAGACGAGCAGGGAAATATCCGAGCAGGGTGCAGCATTATCCCCAAAGGGGAAGTATATGACAGTCATATCTTCACAAAAAAAGAGGAATGGTTTAAGAACAAAGCCTTTACCAAAGAAGTCAAGGAACTGTTTACCGATACGATCAACCGATATGTAAAAGAGGAATCAGAAAAACTCTCTGTATTCCAACAGGGCGGTGTATATCTGGCAACAAAGAAAATCGGAAAGAACAATCCGAAAGCAGAGGAGATAAAGGCAGATAATGCGGCAAGGCAGGAATGGAATCGGACAGTTGATGTGGCGCTTGTTGCAGGTATTACAGAAGAACAAGTTATAGAAATTAAGAAAACTGAAATCAGTGATAAGGTGGGAAAATCCATTGCGGAAAAGGGAAAACAGCCAGGATTGTTTCGCCAGATTTTGGAAGTGGCGATTTCCCTTCTTAGAGAATATATACGAAAATTTCAAATGCCTCCAAAGCCTAAACTGAAAGTTGATATTGAGGAATTTAAGAAGATGGATCAGGTAAAAGAAAAATTGAACAGACAGCTTGCACTTATTCATCAAACAGAAGTGGTAGAGTTACCAAGATTGGAAAAGAATTTGGAAAATATCAAAGGTTTATTTAAGGGAAAAGAGAAAAAGGTAGCACAGACGAAGATTAATCAGTGTAAGAAAAGGATGGCAAAGCAGAAAGAAGAATTAAAGAGGATTGTTAAGGAAAGCGGTTATGCTACAGTAAAATCTTTTATGGATAATTATAATAAGACCTATGTGCTTATAATGGAATATCAAAAAGAAATGGAGGATTGGAAACAGCAGACGGAACAGAAGGTTCAAAATTCATATAGTATAGAGGGAAAACAGAGACAGAGCATCAGAGAGAAATTGCAGAGAAAAGTACAGGTTGTTCAGGAAAGAGAAGCACAGAAGAAGCTGGTACAAAGGAAAGATAGAAGGGCAAGGTAATAGGAGTAGAGTGCTAAAGTCACTCTGTTGGTTCCTATAAAAATGAAAAGTAGTGCCAAGTTTCTGGGCGAGGCGAGTTTTAGCAAATGTGAATTATTTGATTGACGTTATAAATCCTATAGTTTATACTATTAATGCAAAAGTTGATTTTAAAAGAGGGACTCAAAATGACGATTTCTGAGCAAATAAAAGTGTTATGTGTTAGATCTGATATAAGTATAGCGGAACTGGCTCGTCGTTTAGGCACTACACCCCAAAATTTAGGTGGGAAAATGAAAAGAGAAAGTTTTACAGTGGCAGAATTAGAAAATATTGCAAGAGCTGTGAATGGATCTTTTGAAAGAAAATTCGTGTTAGAGAGCGGAGAGAAAATATAATGAGTATAAACAATGAATATAGTGATTATAGTCAATATGCTGATAATAGAGACGTTATTTCTTTGTTTTCAGGAGCAATGGGATTAGATATTGGATTAGAAAAATCAGGTTTAAATATAGCAATTGGACAGGATTTTGATATTTCCTGTGTGAAAACTATGAGGGAAAACGGACATAAAGTATTAAGCGGAGATATTAGAGAAATTGAACCTCAGCAGTTATTAGAAATTACAGGGCTACATACAGGAGAGCCATTTATGATTTGTGGAGGACCGCCATGTCAACCGTTTTCTACAGCGGGAAAAAGATTAGGGATAAATGACCCAAGAGGAAGTTTATTTATGGATTTCATACGTATGATAGACTATATACGTCCTCGTTTTTTTGTCATGGAAAATGTAAAAGGAATCATGTCTTCACCATTAAAATATGTTCCGTTAACGGAAAGAGATGAGAGTGACCCAGAACAGAAATTGGGAACAGTTTTAGATGTGATTTTATCTGAATTTGGTAAATTGGGTTATAAGACAGTATACGGTGTTTTGGATGCAGTTAATTATGGGGTTCCTCAATTTAGGGAACGATTTGTCTTAATTGGAAGTCGAGATAATGAAGATATATTTCTTCCAATGCCGACTCATTTTCAAATGCACCAAAATGAAGAATACCGGTGGCAAACAGTACGTAATGCAATAGCAGATTTGGAATTTAACTATGGAGAATGTGCAGCATTAAGTAATGATCGATTGAATTTTTTGAAGATGATTCCAGAAGGAGGAAATTGGAGGGATTTACCGGAAGATATTATACCGTTAGCAATGGGAGGAGCATATAAATCAGGAGGGGGAAAAGTGGGATTTTATAGGAGGTTATCATATGATCAACCTTCACCTACCGTTGTAACATCACCAATTCAGAAGGCAACTATGATGTGTCATCCTACGCAAAATAGACCACTAAGTGTAAAAGAATATGCAAGAATACAGCAATTTCCAGATGAATGGATTTTTATAGGAACCACAGCAGCTAAGTATCGACAAATAGGAAATGCCGTACCGATTGGTTTGGCAGAGGCTATAGGAAGAACAGTTTTGTCTGTAGCAGATTCTACAGCGTTTATTCAAACAAAAAGATTTAGAGGTACAAATGTACATAATAAAATTAGAAGTGCAATAGAATTGGGAGGAAATTTATATGCCATTAAATAATTCGTATAACGAACAAGAAGTAATTCGTGCAATAGCATTGGCATTGGAAACATTTTATGGAACGCTAATTGAAAAAATAGATGGATTAAATATACAAAAAGTAATGAAACGAAAAAATCCCTATTTGTATCGGGCAAAATCTATGCAGAGTGCATCGGAAATTGTAGATTCCGTTTTAACTGCGTTTGTAAGTTCCAGTGAAGAAACAATTTTTGGAAATTGTTTTTTTGAACCAATAGCAATTGCTGCAAGTGGTGGCAATAAAGCGTTGGCAGAGGGCATTGATATTATGATTCAAAATAATGAAACAAATACAATTTCTGCGATAGCTGTAAAAAGTGGTCCATCTGTATTTAATGCAGATAGCAAAAAACGACAGGAACAGAACTTTATGGCAGCATCTAAGTTAGCACAACAAGTAAAAGCAAGATATGAGGCCTATATTGGATATTGTTATGGGAAAAAGAAAGATTCCGGAAGAGGAAAGCCTAAAATGTATCAGGAACTGGCTGGAAAGAAGTTTTGGGCAGAGTTAACAGGGGATGAAGACTTTTATATAAAGATTATTGGGTATATGGGAAATATGCCAGAGAAATATGTTTCTGATTATAAGGAAAGTTATAATCGAGCAGCAAATCGATTGATAAGAGAATTTTCTAATAGCTTTTGCCAAGAAGATGGAAGTATTAACTGGAAAAAGTTAGTAGAATTTAATTCGGGAGATTAAAAAATGTGAGGTGATATTAATGCCGTGTGCGGCAATAGATTTGTTTTGTGGAATAGGTGGATTGACAAAAGGGTTGTCCTTGGCGGGTATTGATGTGACCGCTGGTTTTGACATAGATGAAAGTTGTAGATTTGCATACGAAATAAATAATAATGCGGTCTTTATGTGTGAGGATGTGACTGATATTCAGGCACAAACTATAAATCAATTATATCCAGAAAATACAGTTAGGGCGTTGGTAGGGTGTGCGCCGTGTCAACCTTTTTCCAGATATTCTAGTAGATACAGAAAAGAAGGTCACAAAGATGATAAGTGGAGATTATTGTATTCTTTCGAGCGTTTAGTTCGTGAAGTGCTACCAGATATTGTATCAATGGAAAATGTGCCTAATTTAATAAATGAAGAGGTTTTTAACGATTTTGTAAATACATTAGAGGAATTAAACTATTTTGTTGATTATAGAGTTGTATATTGTCCGGATTATGGTGTTCCGCAACATCGTAAAAGATTGGTTCTGTTAGCATCTAGGCTTGGTGAGATAAATTTAATCCCTCCTATGTATGAAAAAAATAACTATTTGACTGTTAGAGATGCGATAGGGCATCTTCAGCCAATTGCTGCTGGAGAAGTGTGTAAAGAAGATTTACTTCATCGTTCTAGTTCTTTATCAAATATCAATGTTAGAAGAATTCGACAGTCTGTCCCTGGAGGAACCTGGAGAGATTGGGATGACGATTTAAAATTAAATTGTCATAAAAAAAAATCAGGTCATACATTTCCTTCTGTTTATGGGCGAATGGAATGGAATAAACCATCTCCAACAATTACTACACAATTTTATGGCTATGGAAATGGGAGATTTGGTCATCCAGAACAGAATAGAGCTATTTCTTTACGAGAAGGTGCTATTCTACAATCATTTCCAGATGATTATATTTTTATTGATGATGAACATCCTGCTCGAAAAAGAGAACTAGGAACTCATATTGGCAATGCTGTACCAGTTGAATTAGGAAGAGCAATTGGTATAAGCATTCAAAGACATTTGGATGTATTAGAATAATATTAGGCGGAGGAAGATATGGGAAAACAAGTGCAGCAAGAAATACAACAAAAAACGGAACAAGAAGTTGCTGAATCAGCGAAACAGATTAGTGAGAAGAAGCAGGATATTAAGTTTGATACAAGAGATTATGTGATTAAGTATTTAGTAGAACAATACGAGGCGGATGAGTTTTACATTCCATTAGAATATCAACGTAATTTTGTATGGGGAGATAAAGATAGGTGTTTTTTTATTGAATCTATATTAATGGGATTACCAATTCCGTTTATGTTTTTTGCCGATACAAAAGATGGAAGAATTGAGATTGTTGATGGTGCACAAAGGACAAGAACACTTGTTCAATTTTGCCAAAATAATTTAGAATTACAAGGGCTGCAGATTTTAACAGAATCTAATGGATTTAAATTTAATGATTTAGATCCTGTTATTCAAAGAAGGTTTTTAAATACGAATATAAGGGTTGTATTTTTGGAAGAGGGTACAACGGAGAAAGTTCGTCAGGAAATATTTAAGAGAATTAATACAGGTGGACAACAAGCTAAAGCGGCAGAGGCTAGAAGAGGAGCTTTTGAAGGGAAGTTTAAAGATTTCCTTGAAGAATGTGTTAAGGTACCTAAATTTAATGATTTGGCACCAAGAACAATTATTACAGAAGATCGATATGAAGGATTTGAGTTGGTTTCCAGATTTTTTGCGTATTCTGATAATTATGATAATGATTTCGAAGGCTACACCGGAAATGTTACACAATATGTTGATAAGTATGTGGAAATACAAAATGAGTTGTGCGATAAAAATGATGAAATTATAAAAGCATGTCGAAATAAATTTAATTCTATGTTAGACTATGCTGAAAAAATACTTGGAAAGCAAGGATTTAGAAAAACGCCTACATCGAAATCAACACCAAGAGCAAGATTTGAAGCCTTATCAATAGGAATTGCAATGGCACTCAAAGAAAATCCAGCATTACCAGTGAGAGATATTTCGGAGTGGATTACAGGGGAAGAATTTGCGAAATGTACTAGATCAGATGCGGCAAATAATAAAAGTAAATTAGTCGGAAGAATTGATTTTGTTAAAAATAAACTACTTGCAGGTGATTAGATGATAGCGTTTCAAGATACTTATGATGATAGGAAAAAAGAAATAGAAGACTTTTTAGAATTGATGGAGTTTTTGGAAACAAAAGAGAATGATAGGGTAGATGGAGTGAGCAAATTTAGTGAATTTTTTCATTCTGAAGGTACAGGAATACGTTTGACTTATCAGTCTCTAATCAATATATTAAAGTCGAATGTTTCTTTGATGATTTATAATATAATAGAGTATACAGTTGCAAATTTGATAGATAGTATATATGATGAAATACGAATGAACCGATTATCGTATGTAGATGTCAATGAATCAATTCAAGGGCTTTGGAGAAAAACCATATTAAAGTCAACTAGTGATCCGAATGCGAACTTTAATACCTTTTTGAAAAAGAATGAAGAGATAATAACAACTATATTGAGAAATACTACATTGGAAATGAATTCACGGAATACGTTACCAAGTGGAAATTTAGATGGTGTTTCAATAAAAAGAACGTTTGAATCTCATGGCATTCAACTTCAGACAAGGAGTAGAAATTATAGACCAGATATACTTGAAGGAATTAAGGAAAATCGGAATAATTTAGCTCATGGCTCAGTATCATTTGTTGATGCAGTAAGATCTGATAGTATATCTGATATTAGAAAAAATGAAACATTTGTAGTTGCTTTTTTAGAGGAATTAATTGATACTGTGACAACCTATATAGATGAGAAAAGATATAAGATGGAATAATAATGCATAATTACGAAAGTGAGAATTTAAGGTGCAGTGAGGAGCAATGAGAAGTTCTGCGTTTGTAACGTGTTTGCAACACCCCATTTCAAGAACCCAATAAAATCAAGCCTTCCAAGTTACCAAAACGTTAATTATACGTTTCGGAACGTACAATTTCAAAAAAGATTTTTCGACTCCTCAGGACTTCGGCCTTGGGGAGTTTTTGATGTGAATTTGTGTCAGCATTGATGAATGTCACCGGGAACCCCGGGATGTTTTCTGAAAGCATATGAAGAAGTGAATGGAAAAAGATTATATTATAAACTATCGAATTATGATAGTTATCGCGGTGTATTTGGGCATGAATGTGTAAATGAATTGATTGTAAGTCGAGTAATGGATATTTTGAGAATTCCCCATGTGAAATATAAATTGATACATGCGCAGATTATCATAGATGGAAAAGAACAGGAAACATGGCTTTCTGTTTCGGAAAACTTTCGTAAGGATAATGAAGAAAAGTTGGCATATGATTTGTATTATGATTTGCAAAAAGAAGGAAATGAATCTCCGTTAGAATTTGCAATAAGAAACAATTGGGAATTATATATGTACCAGATGTTTTGCATTGATTATTTGATTGCCAATAGAGACCGTCATGGAAGCAATCTGGAAGTGTTAAGAAATGATGAAGACGATAGTGTGAGAATAGCTCTTTTGTTTGATCAGGGAGTATCGTTATTGTTTTCAACATATGGTAATGAAAAACTTCTGGAAGAAACGGACGTGATGAGAGATTTTCCGGTTAATAATTATATTGGATCAAAATCTTTAGAGTATAATCTGTCATTGATACCAAAAGGATACGATTTACAGATTTGGAAATTAAAAAAAGAAGATCAGGATTATATTTTTAGTGGTATAAAGCATGTTTTATCGGAGGGTCATAGGAATAAAATATGGGAGATGATTTGGAAAAGGTGGTGTTTTTTTGAACAGGTACGCAATCAGGAGAAATAATAGGAATAAAATTGTCGGAATATTAAATTATGATGAGAAAGCAAAGAAATACACAATTGAGATTCCGGAAAATGTTACGCCAAAGGAAGCTCCGTTTATGATGTCGTTACTTTTGAAAAAAGGTATCCGAACCATGAATTCAGATTGGAGTATGCGTTGGGTACAGAGTAGAATCATTCCAAGTAGCAGACAGAATATAGGGGAAATACTTCGTGTGAATGGAATGCGTTCATATGATGAGCATAAATTACTATTAAAAAATGAGGGGCGAAGTTGTCAGGATGAATTTTATATTGAACATATGTAGCTTTAAAGTGTAATGCGGAGTAATGTGAAGCCTTGTATTTATAATGTATTTACAGCACCAACATTTGAGAATCTGGTGAAATTAAGTATTTCCAGTTACTTAAATGTTAAGGGATGTACAATTTCAGAAGGTTTTACCAGTGTGATGGATCTGTATTCAAGAAAAATCATTTCCTGGGTGTTGAGTGAGACGCTGGAGGCATCCCACGTAGTGGAATGTGTTGAAAAAGCAAAACGTGTCAGAAATGTTGAAAAACCGTTGATCTTCCACAGAATCATCATCAGGAACTAGACCTTCCAAATTTAATGGCAAAACCAGTTGATAAGGCTCGCCAAATTCGGTATAATTTTTATGGTATTTTATGTATTTTGTCATACTTAATTATACCATGGATTGCGGACTCTTCGGAGTCCGTTTTTTACTTTTAGGCATAAAAAGGGAGCTATTGCTCCATAGATGTTTACTCATCTATTTTGCAACAGCCCCTCTCAATTCTTTAAAAACAGTATCATATTCCTGCGAAAAGATACTGTTTTTATTCCACAGAAAGGTGAAGTCGTGCATAATCATGAAATCAGATAGTGGGATCTGTACTAACATTCCTTCATTTAATTCTTGTTCCACTGCAGATTTATAGAGAAAAGAAATTCCACAATCTTCTTTTAACAGAGTGACGATCGTGTGGATGTTTTCGATTTCCACAAGATGTCGGAAGTCTTTGACAGACATATTTTTCAATGCCAGTGTTTTGGTCAGGATTGCCCGGGTACCAGAGCCGTGTTCTCGAATCAGGAGACGTTCAGATGTCAGGTCTCGGAGATTGTGTACTGGTTTTGAAAATGTGTGATGGGCGGAGGAAACAGCAATGTATTCTTCTGTTTTGTAGACACGTGTCTCGTAATGATCACCGCTAAAATATCCTTCCACAATTGCAAAATCGATCGTTCCTTCGTGAAGATAGGTGAGAAGGGTCTGCGTGTTGCCATATCGGATGTGAAAATCCATATCCGGATGTGTTTTGATAAAACGGGAAAGAGCAGGTACGATCGCATATTCGCCAATGGTCATTGTTACGCCAAAGGTCAGAACTTTTTTTTCTTCTATACTTTCCTGCATCCGTTTTTTTAACGTATTTTCATCATTTCTCATGGTCTCCAGAGCAGAACGTAAGATTTCTCCGGCAGGAGTTAGTCTGAGCTTTTTCTTATCTCTTATAAAAAGTTCGGTACCGTAGGTCTTTTCCAGATGTTTAATATGCTGGGAAACTGCGGGCTGTGTCAGATTCAGGTGCTCGGCAGCATGTGTAAAGTTCATATCGTTGCATACAGTCAGAAATGTTTCCATGCGAAAATCCAACATAATTGTTTCTCCTTTTTCAGATGTGTTTATACTTAAACCATAACAAATATTTATTATATAATCAATACTTATAATTTTACAAAATAATAGGAGCGATTTATAGTATATATGAAAACAGGGAAAAGTAAAATGAGGAAGGCGAAAAACAGGAGGATATGAAAATGTATGATGTTATAATCATAGGAGCAGGACCGGCAGGAATCAGTGCAGGAATTTATGCAGTGAGCAGAGGACAAAAAGCACTAATTTTAGAAAAAAATCAGGTCGGAGGACTGATTCGAAGAGTGTCCGCTGTCACACATTATGCGGCAATTGTAGAGGGGGAAACCGGGGAAAGCTTTGCAAAGCGCCTGAGGAAACAGGCGGAAAATGCAGGGGTAGAAATCCTGAAGACCGAGGTGAAAAACGTAGAATTGACCGGGGTGGAAAAAAGGATTTATACAGAGAAAGAATGTTATTGTGCGAAGAAGGTAATTTTAGCGAATGGTACATCACCAAGAAAACTGGGGATTCCGGGAGAAATAGAACTGGCAGGACGAGGAATCGGAATGAATGCAGCAAAAGATGCAATGAAGTATCGTGGAAAACATGTATATGTGATCGGAGGTGCAGATGGAGCGGTAAAAGAAGCACTGTATCTGGCGGGGGTTGCAGAAAAAGTAACAATCATCCATTTTGAAGAAACGTTGGGATGCATTGCACAATTTCAGGAAAAAGCAGCACATACCCCAAACATTGAATTACGGCTTCACGCCAGACTTCATGCCGTGTACGGAGTGGAAAAAGTAGAGTCATTGGAAATCTTGGATGAGAAAACAGGAGCAATTGAGACAATTGAAGATCCGGGATGTGGAATTTTTGTGTATGCAGGTACGGTTCCGAATACAGAATTATATAATGAGATCAGGTTGGACAATGGGTTTCTTCCGACAGATGAAAATATGCAGACGGAAATACCCGGTGTATATGCAGTTGGTGACATTCGTGTAAAACAGGTACGACAAGTATCTACAGCAGTAGCAGATGGAACGATTGCAGCAATTCATGCAGCACGATAGGAGGCAAATATGGACTTTATAAAGAAAAACGGGAAGGGATTACTTTTTTGTCTGGCTTTGGCAGTGCCTTCAGCTGTTTTGGGAAAATTGTTTCCGGTTGTCGGAGGACCAGTGTTTGCAATTTTAATTGGAATGATACTCGCATTGGTGATTAAAAAACGGGATTCATTGGAAAGCGGCGTAAAATATACTTCGAAGAAAATATTGCAGTATGCCGTTGTACTTCTTGGATTCGGACTTAATTTAGAGGTAGTGATGGAGACAGGAAAGCAGTCTTTGCCGATTATTGTTTGTACCATTACAACATCATTGGTAATTTCTTATATTTTGCATCGCACGATGAACATTCCGGAAAAAATCTCTACACTGGTTGGGGTGGGATCTTCTATTTGCGGGGGATCGGCAATCGCAGCAACAGCTCCGGTTATCGATGCGGATGATGAAGAAGTCGCACAGGCGATATCAGTAATTTTTTTGTTTAATATTCTGGCAGCGTTAATCTTTCCTGCACTGGGAACAGCGCTTGGATTTTCAACAACATCCGGAGAAGCATTTGGAATTTTTGCAGGGACTGCGGTGAATGATACTTCTTCTGTAACTGCAGCAGCATCTACATGGGACAGCATATATCATCTGGGAAGCCAGACACTGGATAAGGCAGTGACGGTTAAATTGACCAGAACATTGGCAATTATTCCCATCACATTGATACTTGCATTACGCAGGGCGCGGAAGGCCGAAACAGAAAGCGGAGAAAAAGTGTCTCTGAAGAAAGTGTTTCCATTTTTTATCCTGTTTTTTATCGGAGCAAGTCTGATTACGACAGCAGCAACAGCAGCAGGAGTACCGGCAGAAGTTTTTCAGCCATTAAAAGAACTTTCTAAATTTTTCATCATCATGGCAATGGGAGCAATTGGATTTCATACGAACGTAGTGAAATTGATTAAAGGTGGCGGAAAGCCAATTTTAATGGGAATGGCATGTTGGCTTGGCATTACCGTGGTAACGCTCAGTATGCAGCATCTGCTGAATTTATGGTAATCGTCAAAACGACAAACTAAAAAACCCAAAAATACAAAATTTTATACAAATTTCATAGAAAGTGTTGCCGGATTGTGATATAGTAGCACTATTGAATAAATTTTGGAGGTTTTATTATGGGACGTTTTGATGAGAAAATTATGCTGGTAACCGGAGCTACTTCCGGAATTGGAAGAGCGGTTGCAATTCGTGCAGCAAAAGAAGGTGCAACAGTCATTGCGGTGGGGCGCAACGAAGAGCGTGGAGCGGCTGTTGTAGCAGCAATGGAAGAAGCTGGTGGAAAAGGAGAATTCATGAAATGTGACGTCAGCAACAAAGATGCAGTAAAGGCACTTTTTGCAGAAATCCAGGAAAAATACGGAAAACTTGATGTCGCAGTGAATAATGCGGGAATCGTTGGTGCTTCTAAGACGGTAGAAGAACTGGAGGATGATGACTGGTTCCAGGTAATTGATGCAAATTTGAATTCTTGTTTCTTCTGCTGCAGAGAAGAAGTAAAGCTGATGCAGCCATCAGGTGGCGCCATCGTGAACGTGTCCAGTGTTGCGGGAATGCGTGGATTCCCTTCCGCAGCAGCTTATGTTGCAAGTAAGCATGCAGTCAGTGGACTGACAAAAGCAGTGGCAGTGGACTATGCTACAAAAGGAATTACGTGTAATGCGATTTGCCCTGCAGGAACAGATACTCCGCTTACAGAGAGAAGTTCAGCAGATATTAAGACGAGAATGGCAGAGATTGCAGCACAGGGAAAAGATCCGATGGAATGGCTGAAGAATTCTATGTTGTCTGGAAAGACAGAGACGTTGCAGAAGAAAAATGCGACACCGGAAGAGCAGGCAGCAACGATTTTGTATTTTGCAAGTGATGAGGCAAGACACATTACAGGTTCCATTGTTGCAAGTGATGGTGGATTTACTACATACTAAAATAAAACGAAACAAAGAACCTCTTGGGAGTCAGTCGGCTCCTGAGAGGTTTTTGTCTGTTTCATAGACCTTTTTTACATCAGCCCGACATCTGAAAATTGTGCAGAAACAGATGAGAAGAGAGCATGCAGCAAAAAAAGACATGCAGAGCCGATAATCCAGGATTTCAGCAGTAGCTCCTACAATTACGGAGAGGATGCTGCTGACAGCCATCAGAATCATATTTTCAAATGCATTGATTCTGGCGCGCATGGATTCCGGAATGTAAGACTGGACGGCGGCAACACGTAAGGTGGCACTGTTTGTTCCGAGAAAACCGGCAAAGGCACGGTTTACGAGCATAAGAGGATATGGAAGCCAAAGCAGAATAAGATCCATGCATTCGTAAAAGGTATAGACTGCAAAAGTAACGTGGAATTTTTTCTTTTTTGGAATTTCAATCCGGTACTGCACCACTCCGCCGATGGTGCGTCCTAAAAATTCAGCAATGGAAAATAAAGAATAAAGTGCGGCGGACATTCCGGGGGCGGTACGAAAAAATGCGACCAGAATGGGAGCATATCCGGAAGCGACCCCATTTGTGGCTGCCATATAGTAGTAAATAGCCTGTAATCCACGTTCTTTTTTTAAATAGCGGAGAACTTCTTGAAGATCTTCTTTCCATACCTGAAAAGAAAATGTTTTTTCACACACACGTGTTTCTTCCGTCAACTGAATTGTGTTTTCAATGAGTGCAGCACATATGGAAAACAATCCTTGGCCGATAAAAAGCCACGGCATACCGATCGTATCCATAAGTACTGCAGCCAGAGGCAGCATGATCACACGCAGTAGGGGATATAACATGGAAGAAACGGCATATCCTTTTTGTTCCATTCCACTTGGTATGATCTTTGGAAAAATACTGTTATATGCCAGTTCATCCAGACTTCCCAGTGTAGCAAGAAGCAAAGAATATCCAAGATAACCAACGTATGAAAAGTCGAAAAACAGCAAATAGATTCCCATAAGAGCATAAAAGAATCCATTGATGAAATCTCCAAATACAAGAAATGGTTTTCTGGGAAAGCGGTCCATCCAGGGAGCAACCAACAGTGGGATTAAAAAATTGGGGATCAATTGGATTGCGATTACAAGAGCAGATGCAAAGGTGCTTCCAGTTTCATCAAAAACAAGAAATGACAATGCGAAATTGCCCACAATTCCTCCCATACATCCAAAAGTTGTAGCTGCAATCAACAGAGAAAAATTTCTGGTCCATAAGGGATTCTTCATATCGTGATATCACCTCCTGTTTTTTAGTATACAGGAAGAATGAAAGAAAGAAAATAAGGGAAAATTGAGAAAATTTTATGAAAGTTTTCAGGTAAAAGACGAAAAGAAAGAGATGTTGAAAAAAGAATCCATTCTTTGTACAGAATGATATAATGGAGCTAGCAAATGAACGGAGAATAGGAACATGTTAGAGCACGAACAAAAAAATGTATGGAAAATGATAGGGATGCGAATTCGCCGGGAACGTATCAAAAGAAACTGGAGTCAGTCAGGTCTGTGTTATGGGATATGTGCAGTATCTTATCTTTCCAAAATTGAACAGGGAAAGATGGAAGTATCAGAAGAGATTTTGAAGCTTTTGCTGGAACGGTTAGAGTTACCGTGGATTGATGACAAAGAAACAAAGGATTTAGAAAGTTTTGTGGAAGCACAGTATGAATTTCTATTTACGCATCCTATACAAGAATTTTTAAAACAAAAAGAAATATTTCAAGAGAAAAAGGAAAAGTTGTATTCCAGTTCGTTGATCGCAGATGCCTGCATTTTGGAAGCAGTATATGAGAGTCGTAAAGATGAAATAGAAGAGGGATTGGAACGTTACCTGGATTTCAGGCAGCTTGCTGTTCTGCGTATGCTGCAGGGAAGGCTGGATGAGGCAATCACATTGCTTCCAATTCCGTTTATGTATATGCGGGCAGGGGAGATTCTTTATGAGACAGGCCAGAATTACGCATCAGCTATTTCTTATCTGCAAATGGGCTATAATCTGGCAGCCCAGGAAGGGATGGCGATGCTGATGCTGCAGTGCCGCATTATCATCGGAAATTGCTACAGTAATCAGCAGGAACTGGAAAATATGGAGAGAGAGTATCAAATTGCTTCGCGTCTGGCAAGAGACCTGCATCAGACAGAAATATTAAAGGTGATCAACTATAATCGGGCATCTACATGGGTGGCGCTTGGAAGCTATAAGAAAGCGTACGACTATTTTTCAAAAGTAGAAGAACCCGCGATATTAGATTTGCATAAGCTTGCAATCTGTTGTGAAGCGTATGGAAGAAAAGCGGAGGGGATAGAAGCTGTAAAACGCGCAGAGAGGATGGGAGAATTCGGGGATGATCCAGATGATGAGAAGCAGTTGGAAGTGGAAATGTGTCGACTGGTCCGCTATCGTTTGGAACATGAGAATTATCTGAAGGAAGAGGAATATGAAAAACTTTTGTTTCCTTGTTTTGAGAAAATGAAAGCAAGACTGCCTGTTGGTTTTGCGGTATTTCATGTGCCGTATGTACTGGAGTGGTATACAGACAGACGCCAATATAAGCAGGCATATGAGATGGTGAGGAAATATGGGGGATTTATTCCTGTTTTATAGTTTTCCAATCAGCGCGTTTTAGGTAGCAAAATAGGGGAAATAATATGTTTCCCCCAATAAACGATCTCATCCTCCAATCAGGATTACAACCTTAAATGATGTATCATCATAAGAAATATCCAGTGTCCCCTCATATTTTTCGACAATATCCCGAATAGAAGAAATTCCGATTCCATGAGCAGATTTGTCTTCTTTATCAGAAATATACTGATTTTTTTGGACTACAATTTCATTGATTTTAGAATTGATCAGTTCCAGACTAAAATATCCGTTTTCCGTGTAGCGGCATTTCAATTCCAGTTTTCGTCTGTCCGGAGCTTCTATTTTTTGACATGCTTCAATCGCATTGTCCAGTGTGTTGGCAAACAGTGTACAAAGACTGACATCGTCGATAAACAGAAGCTTATCAATACTGATATGAAAAAATCCATCAATTTTTGCATCTGTCATCAGATTATATTTTGCATTCAATACGGCATTGACAACGCTGTTTTCACAGAATTTGCGATTGGCAGTTTGCATATAAACCGAAATTTTATCAAAATAGTCACGTGCCTTCTGCAGTTCTCCTTTTTGCAGGAGATATCCGACAACAGAAAGGTGATTGTTCATGTCATGGCGGAATTTTCGGATTTGTTTCTGGTTTTGTTCCAGTTCTTCATAATAATTCTTTTGCAGCTGTAGATTTTTCCGCTCCAGATCTGCGTGGATTCCGTCAGCTAGGTAAGCTGCAAGGCGGATACTTCCTACATTTGTAATGATGCAGGCAAAGGTACAAGGCCAGATGTACCAGGTGGTATCCGGTGAAAAATATACACAGGTAAAAATGCCGACAAAAGAAGCAGCACAGATGATGCTGATCATATACCAGGCGCGTGTGGTGAACGTATTCCGTATCTCGGTTAGATTTTTGTGGAACAGTCGGTAAAACACAATCCAGAAAATAACAGCAATTGAGTAAAATAATGTAGAAAAAATTGTATTTTCCAGGGCATCTTGTTCTGTAAAATATAGAAAAAACAGATATCCTCCGATATCCATGACCAATAGATTCAGTGCAGCACTGATCGGCAGCAGAATCAGGATCATGGATAATTTGATGATCCATTTCCCATGATACAACACAAGGTTAAGCAGTAAAAACAGGAGAAAAATCCCTGTGATATTTGTGGCATCCTGCGGGAAGATCACAAAAGATGCGATTGCCGAACATACAATCCATGTAATGAAAAACAGGAGTTTTCCTTTTCTGCGTTCCAGGCAGCAGTCAAGACAGCGCAGAAAATAAAAGCCGGCAATAAACTGAGAAATATTGTCAATGCGTTCGAATAAAAAAATAAGTAGTTGTGTGGTGCTCATAAAAACTCCTCTATTTCAACATCATTCGGGCGAAAGCGACCGAGAGTTCCTGTTTATATGCCCGGCTCACAGGAAGCTCTTCCCCGTTACAGATGCACGTATTTTTGTCCAGTTTTGTGACGTAATTCAGATTGACCAGATAGCGGTTGTGAATCCGCTGAAAAAAGGACGGCATTTCTGCAGAAACCTCTTCCAGTTTTCCGTAGAATGAAGTTTCGTGATTTTGTTTTGAAAATGCATAAATCGTTCGTTTTTCACTTTTGAAGTAACAGACAGAGCGAAGGTTCAGACGCAGTGTCTGAGATTTTTGTTCTATAAGATAGTATTGTTCTGCAAGAGCATTCAGTTCTGTCAGTGCACGATCCAGAACATCCCGGAGCTTTGTTTCCTGATAAGGTTTTAAGATGTAATGGAAAGCCTGTACTTCGTATCCCTGAAATACATAATCCGGATATGCAGTTACAAAAATAATCAACATCTTAAGATTGGCATCCCTTAGTCCGTGAGCTGTTTCCATGCCACCTTTTCCCGGCATTTCAATATCCAGAAACAGTAGTTGGATGTCCTCTTTATGCTCGTCTTTTAAGAGGGCATCTCCAGATTCATATTCCTGGATTTCATACGGAATTCCTTTGAGATCCAGATGAAGTTCCAATAAGTGTCGTAAGTCTTTTCTGAGCTTTTTCTCATCGTCACAGATTGCAATTTTCATAGAAGTTCTCCTTTGTCAAGTCTATCATTTATGGTATCATACAAATTTTACAAAATCCATGTCAAAAATGACATTTCCGGTTCTGAAAAAATCTGCCTTTTTTCCTTACAATAGAAGCATCAAGAGGAAAGTGAGGCACACAAATGTTAGAGGTTAAAAATCTGAATAAAAGTTATACAAACGGAGTCAATACATATCCGGTTTTAAAAGATGTATCACTGCACATTGAAAAGGGCGAGTTTGTTGCAGTTATGGGACCGTCCGGAAGCGGAAAAACTACATTGTTAAACTGTATTTCCTGCTTTATCCCACATGACAGTGGTGTGATCCGGTTGGGAGATGAGGATCTTTCAAGTTTAAACGAAGCCGGACTGGCAGAGGTGAGAAATGAAAAACTGGGATTTGTGTTTCAGGATTTCATGCTTCTTGACGGTCTGACTGTACAGGAAAATATCTGTCTCCCGCAGATTATTGCCAAAAAACCGATCGCGCAGATGGAGGCAAAAGCGGAGAAATTATGCCGGCTTTTCGGGATTGAAAAAATCAGAAACAAATATCCGGCAGAAATATCTGGAGGAGAGAAGCAGAGAACAGCAGTTGCAAGAGCATTGATGAATCAGCCGTACATTATTCTTGCGGACGAACCGACCGGAAATCTGGATAGTAAATCCTGTAAAGCAGTGATCGATTCATTTCTTCAGGCAAAGCAGCAGATCGGAGCTACCATTTTTATGGTGACACATGACAGTTATGCGGCTTCATTCTGTGACAGAGTCATTGTCTTAAAAGACGGGATGGTTTATCAGGAAGTGAAGAAAACAGGTACGCGTCGGGAATTTATGGATGAGCTTTTGGACATTTTGCGAAATCTCGGAGGTGACAGCGATGACAATGAATAAAGTGTATCAGAAGTTGAGGAAAAACAGCAAAGGGCAGTATGCTTTGTTGAGTTTCTGTATCTTTCTTTCTGTTGTTTTGATTACATCCTTTGCACTGATGTATTTTGGACCGACGGTACAGGAATTTTTGCCACAAGGCGGTGATACCAGAAAAATCGCATCGCTTTTATTCGGAGTGACGGCGGTGGGGTGTTTTATTTTTACGGTATATGCATCTCAGTTGTTTTTCCGCTTCAAAGCAAGAGAATATGGAATTCTGATGGCCTTAGGTCTGGAAAAAAAGACATTACGCAGCCTGCTGATGAAAGAACTCTGCATTTTGGTGGGAGTATCCTCTCTGGTAGGGTTGATTTGTTCGATTCCGGTTTCATTTGGCATTTGGAAAATCTTTGAAACGTTTATTATTTCTGGGGAGCAGATGCAGTATCGTTTTGGTATGACCGGGATGCTTGCAGGAATTTTGATGACCATTTTATTGATGTTTGCGCTGAGTATTGTAGGATGGCGTTTTGTGAAAAAGTCCGATGTGATGGAAATTTTAAGGACGCAGCAGAAAACAGAGATGGTAAAAGAAGTAAAAGGGTGGATTTTTCCGGCAGGAATTATCCTGGCGGTTGCAGGAATTGTTCTTGGGGCGGTTGTACCTTCGTTTACAGCACGCATATTAGATGTCAGCATGCCAGCAGTATGGAATGGTATTTATGTATTGGCACTGATTGGAATTTATATGATCTTATTGTCGGCAGTGGCACAGAGTCATTTAAAGCGCAATAAGAAAAAATACTATAAGAATCTGGTATCTGTCAGTCTGATGCGTTTTACAGCAAAAGCAACGACCAGAAATATGTGTGTGGTCGTACTTCTTTTGTTCGTGTGCTGTGGATCTGCATTTTATGGAATGCAGTATACATTGAATGATTTTGTCATGGACAGTAAAACAGACCGGACATTTTCCATGCACTATCCAGTTTTGGAGAAACAGATTGGAGCCCGGGAAATTCAGGATACTGCGGAAAAATATAAAATGGAAGTACAGAATTATGCGGAAGCAGACGCAGCAAATCTGGTTATTTCTTATGAATGCAGAGATTTCAATGAAGAAGGAACCAAATATCTGAATATATATAAAGAAGATGCAAAAGCATCTTTGTTTCTTCCGGAAACAGCATTTGAGCAGATTTATCAAACAGAACTGGATCTCAAAGAAGGAACGTATCAGACAGTTTGTGTGAAAAATTATAACGGGGCATTTGATTTTGTGGATGGGTTAAAATCTGTAAAGAATCCGGATACAGGAGTTTCCAGAGAACTGCAATTTGGAGGCCGCATTGAGTATGATTCTCTTGCATCTATGAGCGATCCGTTTGCTTACATACTGAATGACTCGGATTATCAGGACCTGTCACAGGGATTGCAGGATCAATACAGAGAGCATTTGATATTTTTTGATGTCGCTGATATTGAAAGTTCCTATGAATTTGCCAAAGATTTATTGGGACAGTATATGGAAAGAACAACAGAACTGTCAAATCGGCAGTTGGGATTGTGGAATATCTGGGAGAAAAAGCAGGCGGAGAATGCAGGGGAGACATATGGGTATGATCAGGAGCTTGATATGTCACCCGAAAATACGACAGTTATACAGGATTGGAAGTATGCTCTGCATGTATATTTGTATTATCGCGCTGGCAGCAATCGGTGTGATGACTTATGTTCGAAGCATTTCTGTGGCAACAGATAATAAAGGGATTTTTGAAAGCCTTACTAAATTAGGGGCAGACCATGCATATCAGAGAATGGTACTGAAAAAACAGCTGGCAAAAATCTTTTTTTATCCGGGAATTGTCGGTTGTGGAGCAGGTTTTTTATTTTCTTTCATGATGGATTATACAAATGATGGGGGGATAACAGCAATTGAAATCAAAGCGCTTGGAATTCTTCTGTTACTGATTGCAATTTTCTGTTTTGTATTGTTTTCTGTATATCGTGTTTCTTTGAAAAAAGCAGAGAAGATTGTAAACTTAAATTAAAAACAAGTTTACAATCAAGTGACCGTGTACTATACTGAAGAAAGAAATCAGTATGGAGGAAGAACAATGAGTTTGATACGGGAAATAAAGGAACAGGTATTGCAGGGAAATCAGATTGCAAAGGCAGAGGCTTTGCAGTTATATGGGGAACCATTGGAGGAATTATGCCTTGCGGCAGACGAGATCCGTTACCAGTTTTGTGGAAATCGATTTGATCTTTGTACGATCATTAATGGAAAGAGCGGCAGATGTTCAGAAAACTGTAAATATTGTGCACAGTCAGCCTGTTACCATACAGAAATTGAAGAATATCCGCTGCTTGCAGTGGAGAAGATCAAAGAGCAGGCGAAATACAATGAAGAAAGAGGAGTCCTGCGTTATTCGATCGTAACTTCCGGAAAAGCATTGAATGACACGGAAGTGGAACATGTCTGCGAAAGCGTCCGGGAAATCCACAAAGAATCAAAGATCAAGGTCTGTGTGTCCGGCGGCCTTTTGAATGAAACTCAGTTTCGAAAATTAAAACAGGCAGGCGTCACAAGAGTGCATAATAATCTGGAGACATCCCGACAGAATTTTCCGAATGTCTGTACCACTCATACTTATGAAGACAAGATCGCAGCGATCCGCGCAGCTTGGAAAGCCGGAATAGAAGTATGCAGCGGAGGGATTATGGGACTGGGAGAGACCGTGGAGGACCGGATCGATCTTGCATTGGAAGTCCGAAAATTAGGAGTCAAATCCATGCCTGTAAATTTACTGAATCCAATTCCGGGGACACCTTATGAGCATAATCCGGTTCTTACGACAGAAGAAATGCGTCGGATCGTTGCAGTTTTCCGGTTTTTGCTTCCGGATGCATGGATTCGCCTTGCAGGAGGAAGAGGGCTTCTCCCGGATAAAGGAAGATCCTGCTTTACATCCGGGGCAAATGCTGCAATTTCAGGAGACATGCTGACAACTGCGGGAATCACCATTGAGCGGGATATGCAGATGTTAGGAGAACTCGGCTACATTGTGAAATAAAGAAACTTTGGAAATAGAGGAAAAGTGGAAGTGAATTTCATTTTTTTCTCTATTTTTCTTTACAAGCAAATATTTTTTGTTATAATAAGTTAGTTAAAACTAATAAAAGTTAAATGAAAGTAATTTCAAGGAGATGAAAAATGTTTGTATTGGGTAAAGTATTAAGTACAGCAGCAGTTTTACTGTGCATGTTGTGTCTGGCAGCTCCGCTGAAAAAAACAAAGGCAGGGCAGAAAATAAAAGGACTTCGGATACTGCTGAAGCCGCATGTGTTATATGGCTGGCTGCTGCTTGTTATAGGACTTATGCATGGGATTATGGCAGGTAAGAACCCGGGGATGATCAGTGGCAAGCTGGTATGGATGGTATTGCTTGTTCTGCTTCTTGTGGCCTGCCTGAAAAGCCGGATGAAAAAATCTGTCTGGATGTTTCTGCACAGATCCTTATCTGTTGTTTTTGCAGCAGGAATCGTATTTCATATTGCGTATGCAGTGATATTCTAAAACTGCAGTTTTTGTTTCCTCCTTGTAAATCTTTCTGACTGACGTTATACTCAGAACAGAAAGTATTTTCACTAGAGGAAGGACTAAAGAGAGAATGACGATCAAACAGAAAAAAACAATTGCAATAGCAGCAACCGGCGGGACCATAGCCGGAACCGGAGAAGCGGGAAAGACGGCAGTCTATCATGCGGGAGAGATGAATGTGGAGTCGATTCTGGAGACAATCCCGATGATTCAGAATGTTGCAGATATTGAGACGGTACAGTTGTTTAATGTGGACAGCAATGAGATGGATGAAGAGAAGTGGATCACGCTGGCGAATCAGCTCAATGAGCTGGCAGCCCGTCCGGATATCGATGGAATTGTGGTCACACATGGAACAGATACCCTGGATGAGACCGCATATTTTTTAAATCTGACAGTATATACACAGAAGCCCGTAGTACTTACAGGAGCAATGCGTCCGGCCACAGCCACCAGTGCAGACGGACCGTTTAATCTGTATCAGGCAGTCTGCCTGGCGGCCAGCGATGATGCCAGAGGACAGGGTGTGATGGCTGTGTTTTCCAACACAATCTATTCCGGAAGAGATATTCAGAAAGTAAATAATTACAAGACAGATGCATTTGATCAGAACGCATTCGGCTGCCTGGGATATATGCAGGATGAGACTGCGTATTTCTTTTCCAGAAGCTTTAAGACACATACCATGCAGTCTATTTTTGCTCTGCGCAGGCTGGAAAGTCTGGCGAAAGTAGCCGTGGTTTATTTTTATGCAGGCGCAGATGAGAAAATCCTGGATTATCTGGCAGAGACCCATGAAGGGATTGTGATCGTAGGATCCGGCAGCGGTAATTATAACCGAAAATGGATGAAAACGATGGAGAAACTGGCAGGAAAAGGAACAGTGTTTGTCAGGGCATCCAGAGTGTCACAGGGAATTGTATTTGATGACAGAGTGTTTGATCCGATGGATGTCTGCATTGGAGCGAATACGTTGTCCGGGCAGAAAGCGAGGGTTCTTTTGATGCTTGCACTGACGATCACAAAAGATGTAAAACAGATTCGAAATATCTTCAATCAATATTAGAATGGATGCGGCGTATAGATTGACAAAAGTATCGTTTGTATTATAATAGATAATACAAACGATACTTTTTTAATGAAACGGAGGAACGTAAAAATGTGGATCGTGATCTTTTTAGGAGGCGCATTGCTCACCGGCTATGCGCTGTACCGCCAGGCAGTCAGAGAATCGGGCAGTAGATTTCAGTGTCGTCACTGCGGACATACGTTTCGGACAGAGTGGAAAAATCTGTTTCTTGCCACACACAGCTGGGGAGAATATAAATTAAAGTGTCCGAACTGTGGTGCTGCGGATTATTGTGCGAATCTGGATAAAAAGAAGAAAAAATGAAAAGAAAGAAGGGGGACTACAGGGATGTTGATTCGATTGGATATGGCAAGTGCTACTCCGATTTATGTGCAGCTGCGCAATCAGATTGTGATGGGAATCGGCACGGGTGCATTGAAGGTCGGGGAAAAGCTTCCGACTGTTCGGCAGATGGCGGCAGATGCGGGAGTCAACACCATGACGGTAAATAAAACCTATCAGCTGTTGAAGGCGGAAGGGTTTATTGAGATTGACAGAAGAAGAGGTGCAGTTGTGAATCCGGTGGAGGATACGGCGGGAGTTTTCCGGGAAAAACTGGAAGGAGAGCTTGCACTTCTGGGTGCAGAGGCAAAAATAAAGGGAATGAACGAGCAGGAGTTTCTGCAGCTGTGTGAGACAATTTTTGAGAGTTTATCCGGGCAGACCGGAAGCCTCCGGTTTGGATAAGGGGAAGGACGGTGCATGATGTATGGGATACGAGATTATGATGTGTGTGATGGCTCTGTTTGTGAATCTCTTGGTCGTGGGATGTTTTGCGCTGGTTTACGGAACAAAGATGAAGTATGAAAACGGTATGCTTTTTGGGATCCATATGCCAAAAGAAGCGCAGCAGGATCCGGAAGTCCAGTCATTGATGGAGCAGTATGCAGTTCGAATGAAAAAATTTTACTGGTGGAATGTGGCAGGTGCCGTACTGTCAGGTCTGCTGGCATTTAGCTATACTTCCATCTTTATGTTTGGATGGATGTTCTGGATTTTTGAATTTACAATCGGAAGTATGGGGGTTCTCTGTATGAATCATCGGAAGCTTTATGACATCAAAGTAAAGCATCAGTGGTTTGCAGCAGAAGGTGCGGACATCGTTGTGATCGATACCGGAGCAAGTGCAAAGGCAGAGGAGAAGCGGATTCCGGCAGTCTGGCATCTGCCTGCAGTTGTGATCCTGGCATGGCTTTGCTTTTTGCCGGGGATGCGAAGATGGGTACAGGAAGAGGCAGCAAATATACTGGTTCCGGGAATGGCACTGCTGACGGCAGGTTTATTCTGGGTATTGCACATCTGGACCAATCGCAGACGGTGTGAGCCATACAGTGAAAATACGCAGATCAATACAGCGATCCATGTCAGGGAGAGAAGAATGTGGGCATGGATCTGGCTTGTGGGAACATATACAAGTCTGATCGGTATGGGAGAAGTTCTCTGGCAGATTTCCCGTAAAGGATATCTGGATGTTGTGGATACGATCATTTGTGTCATATTCAGTATGGCAGGCGGTCTGTTTATACTTGCGGCAATCCTGTGGATGATGAAAAAGCGGCAGGAGCTTTTGAAAACAGAAGAGCCGCTTTCCTATGTGGATGATGATATTTACTGGAAAAACGGCTGGTATAACAATCCGCGGGACAGACGCTGGGTGGTTCTTAGCAGAATGTGCAGTTCGAACTATTCTTTTAATATGGGAAAACCGGGTGTACGTTATCTGACAGGAGCACTGGGGAGTGTGATCGTCATCGGCGTTTTGTGGCTGGTTGTTGTGTTTTTCGGGATGGATTTTGTCCGTCCGCAGCTATCTATAGATGGAAACCAGGTGACAGTCAGAAGTGCTGAATATGGGATTTCTTTTGACAGAAAAGAGATAGAAGATGCAGAGCTTTTGGAAAACTTGCCGGAAGAAGATTTTGTGAGGATTAACGGACTTTCTGACAGCCGTCAGCTTCTTGGAAAATTCAAAGGCGAAGAGTCCGGAAAGGCGATGTTTTATATCCGGCGTGGAGAGACACCGGTTTTAAAGATCAAACTTCCGGAATATACAGTTTTTATCAACAGTGAAGAATCCGGGAAAGTGAAGGAATGGTACGAGGAACTTTCCTCTTGATTTCATATTTTTTTCGTGATATACTTCTCCTAAAAATTTGAAGTGATTTTTAGGAGGAGTATTTTTTATGGACGCAGACCCTGCAGGGAACAAGATTATTTTTGACTTATGTATCTTATTATTTTTCACATTGATGAATGCTTTTTTCGCCGGAGCAGAGATGGCAGTTGTTTCCGTGAATCACAACCGGATCCGCAGTCTTGCCGCAGAGGGCAATAAAAAAGCAGTCGTTATCCAAGGTCTTTTCGAAGATTCCACGAAGTTTCTTTCAACGATTCAGGTAGCAATTACATTTGCCGGATTCTATTCCAGTGCTTCAGCGGCGTCGAGCATTTCACCAGTATTGAGTGCATGGATGGAACAAAGAGGAATTCCATATAGTACAGCGATTGCGTCAAATGGAGTGACGCTTGTTTTGATGTTTTTTAATCTGGTATTCGGAGAACTTGTGCCAAAGAGGATCGCGCTGCAGAAGGCAGAACAGTTCTGTATGATCACAGTGATGCCGATCCATTATATTTCTAAGATTTTGTCTCCGTTTATCAAACTGCTTTCTATCTCGACAAAGGGAGTGTTAAAATTGCTCCGCATGAAGACGGAAGATCAGGAAGAGATCGTTACAGAGGAAGAAATCAAAGCAATGCTGAAGATGGGAGCAGAATCCGGTACGGTCGAAGACAGCGAACGGGAAATGATCAACTCAGTATTTTCTTTCGGCGATAAGAGCGCAAGAGAGCTGATGGTGCCGAGAAGAGAAGTGTTTGCTGTGGATATTGAGGATCCGGATGAGGAGATTCTGGATGCAGTTCTGGAATCCAGACATTCGAGAATTCCGGTTTATGAAGAAACTGTGGACAATATTATCGGAATTCTTCATGCCAAAGATGTGATGATCGAAATGCGGAAAAAAACGACCGGAGAAATTGAGATCCGCGGGCTATTGAGAGATGTGTTTTTTGTGCCGGATACAAAAGATGCCGATGATCTGTTTCGAGAACTTCAGGCATCCAGAAGGCATATGGCGGTGTTGGTGGATGAGTATGGTGGATTCTCCGGAATCATTACAGTAGAGGATCTGGTGGAGGCCATCATGGGAGATATTCACGAAGAAGATGAAGTCGAAGAACCGGAAATCCAGCAGCTTTCGGATGAAGAGTACCTGGTGGACGGAGGTATCTTGCTGGAAGATTTGAACGAGGAGTTGCCGTTGTCTCTGTTCTCGGAAAACTATGACACACTGTCGGGCTACATGATTGAAAATCTGGGATATATTCCAAAAGAAAATGAGCAGGCCTCTGTTTTGGCAGACGAGTGGCAGCTGCGTGTAGAACAGGTGAAAGATAACCGCATTGCGAGGGTACATGTTTCCAGGTGCATGGGGCATGTATCAGAAAAGTAATAAGTAATTATTAGGAAAAGTAAGTAACAGACGCTCTGGAAAAGGTGGATTTATATTGAATTCTAATAAATTCAAAGTTATAATAAGGCTGTATTTATAAATAGAATTCGTAATCAAAGGAGACCATCTATATGAAAATGTTATCAATCGAGCAGGAATTGAAAAGTAATTCTTATCCGGGAAGAGGAATCATCCTTGGAAAAAGCGAAGATGGAACAAAAGCGGTTGCCGCTTATTTTATCATGGGAAGAAGCGAAAACAGCCGCAATCGTGTTTTTGTAGAAGAAGGACAGGGAATCCGCACACAGGCATTTGATCCTTCCAAGCTGACAGATCCGAGCCTGATCATTTATGCACCGGTTCGTGTACTGGGCAATAAGACGATCGTGACAAACGGAGATCAGACAGATACAATCTACGAGGGCATGGACAAGCAGATGACATTTGAACAGTCTCTCAGAAGCAGAGAGTTTGAGCCGGATGGTCCGAACTATACACCTCGTATTTCCGGAATTATGCATCTTGAGAATGGAACATACAACTATGCAATGTCCATCTTAAAGAGCAATAACGGAAATCCGGATGCCTGCAACCGTTACACATTTGCATACGAGAACCCGGTTGCCGGAGAAGGACACTTTATTCATACATATATGCATGACGGCAATCCGCTTCCGAGTTTTGAAGGAGAGCCAAAACTGATTTCTGTACCGAACAGAATCGAAGAATTTACAGATCTTCTGTGGAACAGTCTGAATGAAGAGAACAAGGTTTCTCTGTTCGTTCGCTATATCGATATTGCAACTGGGGATATCGAGACAAAGATTGTGAATAAAAATCAATAATCAGAGGCAGAGTGTGGATAAAGGAGAAGAAAATGAAAGAATTAGAATTAAAATATGGATGTAACCCGAACCAGAAACCGGCAAAGATCGCAGTCAATGATGGAAGAGACCTTCCAATCGAGGTTCTCTGCGGAAGACCGGGATATATCAACTTCATGGACGCATTTAACGGATGGCAGCTGGTATCCGAGCTGAAAAAAGCAACCGGACTTCCGGCGGCGACTTCTTTCAAGCACGTATCCCCGGCAGGGGCAGCAGTGGGACTCCCTCTGAGCGATACACTTGCAAAGATCTACTGGGTGGATGATCTCGGAGAGCTTTCTCCGCTTGCATGTGCTTATGCAAGAGCAAGAGGTGCAGACAGAATGTCTTCCTTTGGAGACTTTATTGCACTTTCTGATGTGTGTGATGTATCGACTGCAAAGCTGATTAAAAGAGAAGTATCTGACGGTGTGATCGCACCGGGATATGAGCCGGAGGCACTGGAAATCCTCAAAGAGAAGAAAAAGGGAAATTATAATGTGATCCAGATCGATCCAAACTATGTTCCGGCACCGATCGAACACAAAGATGTATTTGGTATCCAGTTTGAGCAGGGAAGAAATGAGCTGGTGATCGACGATGCATTATTTGCAAATGTTGTGACAGAGAATAAAGAGATTCCGGAAGCAGCAAAAAGAGATCTGGCGATTTCTATGATCACACTGAAGTATACACAGTCTAACTCTGTATGCTATGTAAAAGACGGACAGGCAATCGGAATCGGAGCAGGACAGCAGTCCAGAATCCACTGTACACGACTGGCAGGAACAAAAGCGGATAACTGGTTCCTGCGTCAGAGCCCGCAGGTATTAGGGCTGCAGTTTGTAGACGGAATCAAACGTGCGGACAGAGACAACGCAATCGATCTGTATATCGGAGAAGATTACATGGATGTTCTGGCAGATGGAGCATGGGAGAATATCTTCAAAGTAAAACCGGAAGTATTCACAAGAGAAGAAAAGAGAGCATGGCTGGATCAGATGCAGGATGTGACTCTGGGAAGCGATGCATTCTTCCCCTTCTCCGATAACATCGAGAGAGCACATAAG
>OHKX01000190.1_pt1 | contig 43527 bp, 37 predicted proteins | sample 1568921 | NCBI WGS metagenome assembly OHKX01 (sample SAMEA3879564, study PRJEB24766) | human gut metagenome | biome: human-associated habitat; feature: feces | place: USA | collected 1985/1987
GTATAGTTTTTATAATTTATAATTTACATCCCACTATGTAACTATTAATTCACAACGTCTGCTGGAATTTGTACAAAGCCAACCTTATTTACATCCCACTATGTAACTATTAATTCTTGTGTGAATTACGCACGCGTCAAACATTATGTGGATTTACATCCCACTATGTAACTATTAATTCCGATGAACTGTGAATCTGTCAGCTTAATATCTAGATTTACATCCCACTATGTAACTATTAATTCCCGTAATTTTATATACATCTTTAAACCTCTAATCTAAAGCTGTTATTTGTCGTTCTAATAAAATCTCACATATATTACTAATGTCATTTTCAATAAATTCAAATTAAACGCATAAATTAAGCCTTTGTCGACCTTGCTTATATTTTACACTATAATAGGTCGACAAGCAATTTCAAATATATCTTTATCATTTTTCACTTATAACTTTTCTTGCTATTCCCACAATTCACAAAATACATAAGTCGATGTCAAATCAATGCCATTGCTAATTGTAAAAACAGCGATATTTTTACCCTTGAGAATAATTTCATAAGTACGTCTAAAATGTTTTTATATTGTTTAAGGCATTCAAAACTTTGCTATCAGATTCCATATTAAATAAATCTTTTTCATCTCAAAAATATTTTCAATTCCTCAGATTGTCTAATTTGTAAGTCATATTCTTTTAATTTTATCTTTTAAATATATCATTGTTCTGTCTATTTACTACTATATTTTCTCACCAGTTCCCTATCGCTGGCATATATTCACCATCAATTTTCTACTGTGATTACCCATGATGCAACCAGCGTATTCATGATAAAAAGGTCAAAAAAGATTACAAACAGGATTAGAAACAGCAATATACTGTCATGCTGGTTGAGCAGTTTGACAGATTGTCGAAGTATTCGCTGAATCCGGATAATCAGAAAATGTATGCTAATAAGAAAGAGCAGTAAGAAGGTAGCAAATCAAAACAATGTATTAACTAACGAGGATACTAAAATTTTGTATGAAAATATATCGTTAAAATCCTATGTAGTAAATGAGAAACTTAGGAATGAAGGAAGTTATCTTATGAAGAAAAGAAAATGGTTGATAGGCTTAATGAAACATTGAATAAAATGCCTAAGTATAATGATAATTTACAAAGGTCTGTATATTTCAAGTTTGAAAAAGTTGTAGAAAAATATGTAAAACGATTCTTGTCAACAACAAAAGGTCAGGTCTATAATGAAGACGGTCAGGTACAAATATATATACAGAATGCTCATAATGGTAGAGATATTTCTTCTGTTAATGCACAGGAGCAGGAAGTTTTATATAAGACAAATCAGAGATTCAAAGTACTTAATAAAGAAAGGTTGATGATAAATATTATATCTTGTTGGAGGAATATAATGAGTGAAGAGTTAAAAAAGGGGATACCATTATTTGAAACAACAGGAGAAATTGTTAAAAGAACAAAGGAAGACAAAGAGAGATATGATAAAGATTTTGAAAAGATACTCAAAGAAGCAGGAGTACTTAAAGAAAATCAATCCATTAAGGAAATAAAGCATATTGATTAGTAAAATACCACCGGTCAAGTGGTATTTTTATACCCAATTTTAAGAAAGTGAGGATTTAGAAATGAAGAATTATGCAAGAGCAAAATCTTAGGCAGATATGCTTGCAGAAGATTTGTGCATAGTAGAATAATTCAAAGTTGCACCAGTGCAACAGCATAACGATGAAAAACATTTCTCTTGAAATTACACCTATTCGCAGATTTACATTCCACTATGTATCTATTAATTCTTTGACTTTCAGCAGTCTTTTCTTGTTGCTTCCAAGTATTTACATCCCACTATGTATCTATTAATTCAATCCGCAGGCTTCACTTGTAGCAGGTTTCAAGTCAATTTACATCCCACTATGTATCTATTAATTTACAAGCGACCTTGTTATTAGCACCCTTGTTTGAACATTTACATCCCACTATGTATCTATTAATTCGGAGCAGAGCCAGGACGAGTTATTTACTTCAAAGATATTTACATCCCACTATGTATCTATTAATTCCTCCCGCAGAAATGCAAGCATTTTCGAGTTGGCTAATTTACATCCCACTATGTATCTATTAATTCCGAGTAAGACAGCAATTCTTATAATTATCGTTCAAAGATTTACATCCCACTATGTATCTATTAATTCCAACCCTATCACAGCACTGAATATATAGGTGTATAATTTACATCCCACTATGTATCTATTAATTCGGGAAACAGATTGAAATATTGCAGGAAAGTTTTAGAATTTACATCCCACTATGTATCTATTAATTCTTTTTATTCAATTACTTCCGCTGAATTATCCAGCACATTTACATCCCACTATGTATCTATTAATTCTTTTTCTTTTCACAATCCACTGTTATATTCAATTACATTTACATCCCACTATGTATCTATTAATTCTGACACTGCAACGGCAAGGCATTCAAGTTTCCGTATTTACATCCCACTATGTATCTATTAATTCAGTGTGTTTATTGAAATTATATTATCTTTTGTTGTAATTTACATCCCACTATGTATCTATTAATTCCCGTGGTTTTCATATTCTCCCAACCTGTCGAAACATATTTACATCCCACTATGTATCTATTAATTCCTTAACAACTTCTTGTTTTAAGTTTAAAGTGATGATATTTACATCCCACTATGTATCTATTAATTCGTGCGCAAGGTTGAACATGTGGAAAACACTGAACAAATTTACATCCCACTATGTATCTATTAATTCGACAATCTTCCCTTGTGAATCACTGTCTTTATTTACATTTACATCCCACTATGTATCTATTAATTCTCTGATGTTTTGATGTGGACATCTGCACTGCCTGTATTTACATCCCACTATGTATCTATTAATTCCAGTATGGCAGGCTGTCAGAATTTTCATTAGATCATTTACATCCCACTATGTATCTATTAATTCATAAGACCACCGCCTATTCTGTCCTATCTTCCTTATTTACATCCCACTATGTATCTATTAATTCTATCTTTTTAATATCTTTACAACATTTTTTAGTTGCATTTACATCCCACTATGTATCTATTAATTCCTGTTCACGCTCTGCACGCTCACGAACAGTACGTATTTACATCCCACTATGTATCTATTAATTCTGAACATTCTCACTCCCGCAATAACCGTATCAGGTAATTTACATCCCACTATGTATCTATTAATTCTTGCGCCTTCCTCTGTCTTGCTTTCTTCGCTTCGTCATTTACATCCCACTATGTATCTATTAATTCGGATATATCCGACTTCTCCGGTGTCTTCATCGAACCATTTACATCCCACTATGTATCTATTAATTCGTGCGTAATTCACACAACAACAACATGCTAAACTAATTTACATCCCACTATGTATCTATTAATTCGGTGTAGGCTCATATTGTGCAAACGCGTTTTTATCATTTACATCCCACTATGTATCTATTAATTCGTACTTGGAATTGTTACATATCAGACCGAAGTAAATTTACATCCCACTATGTATCTATTAATTCCTTTTTGCTAATTTTGCTAAACTCATATGCGTTATCATTTACATCCCACTATGTATCTATTAATTCGCGCACCCTTGACAGCTTCCATGGCTTCCCTTTACTATTTACATCCCACTATGTATCTATTAATTCAAGGACGAGTTTAACCCGATTGTGGTTGAACCTAATTTACATCCCACTATGTATCTATTAATTCTTAAAATCTCCTTTTATAATTTTATTCTCTGATTATTTACATCCCACTATGTATCTATTAATTCTGGTTATTGTATGCTATTAAGGCGTATGATATGTAATTTACATCCCACTATGTATCTATTAATTCTAACTGCAAAATCCAAGGGAACAACCCAATTAACATAATTTACATCCCACTATGTATCTATTAATTCTGAACCTGACACCGATCAGGAAGGAGGGGAAGACGAATTTACATCCCACTATGTATCTATTAATTCTCAGGCTGGAAGACACGATTGTGTTTGACAAAGTCATTTACATCCCACTATGTATCTATTAATTCCCGTAATTATTAAAGCCTCTCTGTTTCTCAACTCTGAAGCGTTATTCTGTCTACCCTTTAAATCCGCCAACAGATTACTAATACTTTATGCCCTGAATATGCTAGAAGCATAGCAATATCGCCATTGTCGACTCTGTGCATATTTTACACTATGTCTGGTCGACAATCAAATTATGAAACTCGTCAAATCATCTTCCTTACCCCAAAATTCTTTATCCAGCCATTTTTCACTCCTGCTTTTGAATAAAATGACTGAATCCAGATTAGTATTAACATGTGGTTTCAACTCACCCCGTAATTTTTCTAATTGAACTGTTGATATTTCTCCTTCAAAGACAGAATTCTGAATATGCGTCAGATACTTTTTGCAGATTTTGAAAATATGTGACCATCTTTTTTGCCCATTTTCATCTTTACTAACATCATATACAAGTACAATATACATATACTACCACCATATTCTAAACCCTTCATATTCTTTCTCACCTATTAAATGCTTTATAAGCTTATATGCTTCTAACCTCATCAGATACTGGTAAGACACCTGTCTTCCCAATTCTTTATGCATTATCGTTTTCTTCATACGATTCTCAAATTCTGAAACAATAAGTTTAGAAGCTTCTTTCTTAAGATGAAGATAGTTAAGTTCTTTTGTAAAGCTGTCTTCTGTTATCTGTCTTCTGTTTAACAACGAAAATATCAATCTGTCTCCAATCAATGGTTTAAATACTTCCGATATATCCAGACATAATGAATATCTTCTTACTCCCGGTTCATGCAGATAACTTATCGTTGGATTCAGTTGTGTATGATATATCTCGCTTAATAAACGCGTATACACTAGGGAATTAACAAATGAAATCAATGAATTAATCATATTGTCTGGCGGATGCATAACACGCTTATCAAACCGTATATCCTGATTAACAATCACATTCCACGCTGCATAATATCTCTTTCTTATATTTCCTTCAATTCCCATCAATTCTTCTATTGTCCTTGCTTTACAAAGAGTTCCACGAAGTGAATCTATATCCCTCATATATTCCGAGACATCTTTTTCTCGGCCATTATAATATCTGAGATTTCTATATATATTATCTGCTGCCGCCTGTATAAATTTTATGGCAATATCCAATCTCTTATCATAATCCACATAATGTTCAACCTGCTTAACCAGCAACTGACCTGCTGGATTTCCATCCTTTGGATAAAAACTTCCTGAATAATAATTATAATAATTAAAGAAATGTATAGGTATTCCATACTGCGATATATAATTAAGAAATGTCGTATTAAACGACATTTCAGACATTACATATATATCTGAAATTCTTTCAATTGGAATATCTCTTTTTTCTCCGTCATAAGCAGTGAACTGTAATGTATTATCCTTGCGTTTTAAATCCCCATTATTATACACATAAAAACTCTGTTTCAATTATCATCACCTTCTTCTGTCTATATAAAACACAAATCATAATATGCACATTTTTTACATATCTTTTTCTCTTCCAGCTTCGGCGGATACTCCTGATTCTTCACACTAATGATTTCTTTTATAATATCGTCTAGTTTTTTACAGTCCTCATCCGACAATTCTACATCAACATTTTTCTTCAGCAGCGGATAGTCTATCACGCCATGAAGTCCATCCACATTTCTTTTTTTCAGGTAATATAGATAATACTTAACCTGCCATATTCCAGCCTCTTCTATACTCTTGCTCTTCTTTATCTCATGAAGTTCATTTTTTTCATGAATAAAATCAATATTAATAATGCCATCTATTTCAATATGCTTATCATCCCGCTTGTAACTGTTCTCATCCAGCAATTTTCCAAGCTGCACATTTTCATTCTCATCTTCCATATTAATCTGATGACAAAAATACCATAACTTTCTTGAGCACACGAAATAATAATAAATCATCACTCCTGTTATTCTTTCTTCCATAAAATGCTCCTATCGTATGAATATTCAGACAAATATATCTCTTTCATATTCGCCTAAAACTAACCCTGCTCCTGTTAAATCCACAACATTGAAATCGTACATAATACATGATCTATGAATATCACTACCATATATTACATCACGATCTATCCCATCCGGATATTTCTTATAAGCATATAACTGTATAGAAATCACATATGAATCCAGCTTTGTCCTTGCGTCATTCTTCTCTCTTCTATCAGCATCAGAGCTATGCATTATATCAATACACTCGCTTATAACTTCACGATTATCTTCATATACGTCATCAGGAATAATTTTAATACTGTTAATATCCCTGAATTTTTCATCAGCTTCACTTTTACTGTATTCTGCTGGTGTCAGTTCTTTAAACATTGCAAGAAACTTCTCTATATCCCTGTAATAATCCGTATCCTTTATCTCATCTGTACAGTATACTTTATTGATATATTCAGATTTGTCTGATTCTGTCATAACTCTGCCAATATATTTTTCTAAACACTCAACAGAACGAGTGTATATCTCACGATTATATATAGCCCGGCTGACTCCTACTCCATTTGCATTAATGTATATATGTATATTGGCCTTATCCGGAATATACCGACCTTTCCTGTTGCATCTTCCCATTCTCTGCATCAAACTATCAGCCGTACTCATCTCTGTATACAACACATCAAAATCAATATCCAGACTTGCCTCAACTAACTGTGTTGTTACCCATATTCCCGTTTCATTTTCACTATCTGAGAACTTTATAATCTCATTTTCCAGCATTCTCTTATGTTCTTTGGTAAATCGTGCATGCAGAAGATGAACATTATCTGTTTTTTCGGTCAGGCTTTTATATATCTGCTGTGCCTTTTTTACCGTATTGCATATTACAAGAACCTTTTTATCATAGCTATCTTCTACAACCCTATCTATTTCTATATCGCCATCTTTTATATCTATCCAATGTCTTTTAAGATTCGATAATGCAGAAAAATCCCTGTATTCATACTGATTATCAGCCATCAATCCATATTTATGCATAAGACTTCCCAATACCGGTGGAAATGTTGCTGTTATTATGGCAAATTTCCCACCCATATCAGTCACTATCTTTAATCCATATATTATTGCTGCTATTACTGATGGACTATATGCCTGTATCTCATCAATAATTATCTTAGAATATTTCAATGTAGCTGCAAATATTTCTGTTCCCAACGCCTTATACACAAACTTAAACAACTGATCTACTGTACATATAGTAAGCGGCTGAGATAATAATTTTGCTTTCTGATATTTTTCATATCCATCAGAATCTGTTTCGTTTACCTGGTCTTCAAAATAATAATGCATACTGTCTGAATGAAGTATTGCCACGTCCTTATATTCATACCTGTCTCTTATTCTTTCATATATTGCATTCGATGATACTACATATGGCAATGTATAAAATCCCTTTTCACCATTAAGCCATAATAATGATGCCTCTGTTTTTCCCATTCCAGTTGGTGCAACCACAACAAGATTCTTATCACATTTATCTCTCATATACTCCTGAACTGGTCTTAATCCATGCTGTTGAAAAATGTTTTCTATAGATGTTTTAAGATATTTTGTTGTGAAAGCAGAACAATCCTCTGCTTCTGTATAACCAGCACTCACTGTATAATCAAATTTATTCAGCAGACCTTTGATTAGCACAAATTCCTGCCATTCATGCAAATATTCATTCTTATCATAACAGCTCATGATGTATTTGCTTCCCGATATGCTGCCTGTATTTCTGAACAGAAGATATTTATTTATACCCGAAACCTTAGCTTTGATACTTTCATCATTTAAAAAATCCCTTATATATGGGTTATAGTATTTCTTACAGAAATTTAATATTATATCATCACCGTTTTTATCTTCTCTGACATGATGATGATATACTGCTGTATAGAAAGCTTTATAATCATCATTATCTGCTTCTGGTATATGATTCTTAAATTCTTCAGGCGATGTCGTCATTGCACTTAAAAATCCGTGTGGTATCTCCTGAGTCTTTATTACATCCAGCTCTTTATTTATCTTAGATTGAAAAACAATGTTTGCCTTTCCCAGGTCATGCACTCTGCATGCTTCTATTATTATTGCTTTTTCTTTTTCTGTAAAATAATGTCCGAATTTTTCAAAAAAATCCTGTGCACATTTAACTGTATCATCCAGATGCTGTTTTAATGTCACCTGTTCTTCTTTAGAACCCCCATTCGGAACTGACTTTGCAAAATATTCCATCTACCCCTCCATACATTTAAATCCACAATGTAACTATTAATAAAATCTCATCACGCAAATATTACAACATCTTCATCATCCGTATCATCTACATACGCTCTTTCCAGGCATTTATGAGGCGGGCAGTAATATGCCTTAACTCTTCCACCTTCTTTTTCAGACTTCCATCTCCTTAACCCCTGTTTAGTTATCTCATATTCTTTATTCAATGTATAAACAGTTGCTTCAACAGGTTCTTCCCCCATGTAAGACACAGGAATATACATATCGTGATTAGTCAGTACTTCTTCATCTTCTTTTAATGAAACAATTCTGACATCTCTTATATCTATAATATCCTCATATCTTCCAAGAGACAGATACGTTGGCGGATTCTTAAGTGCCTGATATATTATTTCAAAATCAGCCTCATCCTCTGGCACAATATGTATTATGAGCTTGCATTCACATAACAGTTCAACATTGGCTATTCCCTTAAATATTCCATAATTATCGCCATCTTTTACGCATATCTGATGCCTGCCTTCTTCATATCTGGCACCTGCTGAAAATGAATAGCGTGTATACAGATCAGATATAGTCCCTTTGTTATCGCCCTGAATACTCAGCTTCATTTTGTGATACTCTTTAAATCCACATGCGGCATGTATCATTCCACTTACTGTTGAATATGGTGGAAGAGGATAGGTCTCTTTAATTATAAAACTGCTCGGTTTTCTATAATTAACAAGATTCTGAAAACAATCCAGTCTTATTGCTCTATGCATAGTACTCATCCACTTTCTTCTTAAACTCTCCAAATGCTTCTGCTATTGTTACAGCCCCAAGTTTTTCCTTAATCTGACTGTCATTATTAAAGATTCCTGATGTTACTCCTACTATTGTAGAATTTTCAAGATCTTCACTACTTTCTTTCATTTCTACCAATGTATCAACATTTATCATATTATTATCAATCTTAACTATGTTTTCAAAAAACGGATTCTTTCTTTCATAGTTACCACCTATGATAAATAATGGAGATAAATTCTCTCTCCTGCCGCGTATATCTCTATAAAGATACTGAACGGTTTCAAGAAGTGTTTTAACCCTTTTAGCTTTTTCCTCCTTTGATACATTAATCTCTCCATCAATTCCAACCCTGTCAAGATCCACTGAAATTGTATATGCATAATAAGAACGGTGAATTTCACTCTGTGCAATACCATTGTCAAGATTCTGGCGCTTAGCTAATCCCATATTAGTAAGAAACTCCAGCTCCCCCTGATATGGTTCAAGTGATATGGCGTTGCTAAGTCTAGCCACTGCACTTCTTGTTGATGCACCTCCCCTTGCATTATCGTCCTTTGCCATTGTCTTCATATAACCAAATAAATCTATTTCTGGGTAATCCTCAATAGTAGCTGATGGAGCAAACTGTACAACTCCGCTCTTATCCTCGACAGGTGTGTTATCCCACTCAGCCTGCTGTACAATATTGTATCTTATTGCCTGCCTTGATATATATGAATACTGGCTTGCATTACCTCTTGTCATTTTCTTAATATTAGAAATATTACCTAATCCTTCTCCATAATTCGCACTCTCTGCAACAAATACTATTGTCATTGTCAATCCGTTCTTACTCATCTAAATAACCTCCTCATTCTTCTTATTCTGTCTGCAACCTTTTAATCCCAAAACAAATGCATATCCATATTCTTCAAATAACTCCTGATTTTTCTGGATATATACAAACTCTCTTGGAATAACTAATTTATCAGCCTGTCCCACTTCAGCTGGCACCTTACAGGTACAATATAATCTCATTACAATATCCAGAAATTTTCCTGTATTTCTCGTAGATAATGCATTAAGAAGCTGATATATTGTTCCTTTGATACATTCATCATCCTTTGCCCCTTTTGAAGACAATATGGCAGTTCTTAAAGCAAAACCACTATCCATTACTGTTATACTTCCCATTTCTATAACCTTACCTCCATTTCCTTGCAAATCCTTATCTTTCTTAACAAGTGCACTATACAACATTACAACATATATCCAATAAGCAGTTACTATCTGTCCCGCATTATCAGAATCAAGATTATTCTTTAGCACTTTCTTTAGAAGCAATTCCTGACTTCTATGTTTCAGAATATTCATAACTACATTTTCGTATATATTAAGATAATCTGCTCCAATTCTTGTGTAAGGATATTCTCCTAAATACTCTAAAGCTTTTCTTACCTTTTCATCATTAAATGTCTGAAGTGCTTCATTACTTATTACAGAAAAGATATATTTATCCTTCTCATCTGTTCCCTTTAAAATAACCTGAATATTGTTAAGCTGTTCAACTTTACAATCCATCAACTGCTTCAACATTCTGGCAAACCATTGTGTATATCGCTCAGCTTCTTTTTTCTCTGCCTCTGTCACAATCTTTCCACTCCTGCTATTACAAGCCAGTAACTGATTAATTGATGAATTAGTATTCATAAATGCAAAGCGCTGTCCTAAAAGTGTGAATCCCAGCGGACTGGCAGCATATACAAATGCGCATGCAGGACACAAAAAGGCATCTACTTTACAATTCCAGAATGCAGACTTTTTTCTCGCAAGATCATCTGCCATATCCTTCATAAAAGCAATAGAAACACGTTCCTTATTTCCCATTGGTCTTCCACAGTCTATACACATATCCTTATCTTTATCATGATTTGTCCTGATATATTCTTTAAATGGTTTTGTAAAATCCTGTTCAAACAATATACGCATGTCCTTCTTTGCATTAGCTCTTAGCAGAAAACATTTACCATCCCAGAAACGGTTAATATAGTTATATATGACGCTCTTCATTACAAATGTTTCTTTACACTTTGGCTGCATTATAAAGTTCTTGATACCTTCAAGCCTCTGTTTTAGTTCTTGTGATGTTGATTTCGCATTTAATTTATTTTGCTGAAGATTCACATATATCTCAGACCCATCAACTTCGTTTCTTATATTTTCAAATCCAGCCTTATAACTATTGGACAAAAGCTTATCATTTATAAACTTGATATCTTCCTTATCTTCTTTAACCAGCTTGTCCGGCTTCCATTGGTCATTATCAATTTTGCATATAATCTTGTTAATTCTGTCTAATATTCCTTTATATACTGTAGAATCTCCATAATAGTTAACACAGGCATCAAAATACATTCCAGTCCAGTCACACTGCTGCACGAAATCCTCGTCAATCCATAATCCCTGCTCATACAGTTCAAGCCCATCTACCGGTCTGTTCTGCATTTTTATGCCATAATCCTTTCCGCTCTCTGCATCTGACATATCCAGCATATAGTTAAGACCTACTATCCCCGCATTTTTCAGGAAATCTCCCATAGTTACCAGATATTTACCCACATTCTGTCCCTCCTTTCCTAAAATTATAGTAATATTTCGAACTTACCGTGACCTTCTGATCTTCTGGCTCCCATTCCTGCCTGATAAAGAATATTAAGCAGCTCACAATTACCTCTAAGCTTATATATTCCAAGGTTAGCATCCACCTTTCTTCCAAAGCAGTTAACTACTACTTTTCTTGCTTTGACAGGTTCTATTGATAATCCTTCTGTATCAACCCCGATTTCCATTTTCTGAATGAAAATCTCTACATTTTCACATAATGCCTTTGAAAATCCTTCATCTGCATATGTATAATAAATGTCTTTGTTAGTCACACTGTCGTGCCGTCTTACAATCAATGGACTCTGCATCTTTACAATAATTTCATCATCAACAATATCTTTACGATTGTTTGACCTTATTGAAATCAATTTCATAGAATTGCCACTGACAGGATACTGCTTGTATCTCATAAGCTGAAAAGCATTAAACCATTCTATAATCTGTCCCATATCAGCATCTGTAAAAAAAACTTTAAATCTGTTGTCCCTAAGAAATATAGTGTCACCTTTAAATACCGCACCTGGCAGATATGTACTGAATGTAAATGATTTAATAATTGAATGCTCCTTATTATATAATCGGTCAAACATATCTTCCGAATAATTCCTGCTTGCTGCTTTTAAGAAACTAACCATCAATCTCTCATATTCCAGCGGTAACTGTGGCTTTTCAAGTTGAAATTCTAAAGATAGCTGTATCATTGTATCACCTCCTTTTGCTTAATTATGTAGTTCATATCTGGATATTACTACTTTAGATTTAAGATGTCAATATAAATTATCAATTTGGATTAAAAAACTTTGTTTGATTTTTAATGTCACTTGTTATAATATACATATATAATTTCTACATTTTGGGATGTAAATAATTGATAATTAATATAATCAACTTTTAATAGCTACATTTTGGAATTCTCCCATCCCCCAAACCTTTCCATTGTTATTTCCAATCCCATATATTATAATTTTTCTTAACCAAACAAATGAAGGAGATTTATTTAATGAAGAAAAATAGTATCTTTTGCAGCCTGCCGTTTAAATTGCTGGTGGGCGTTATTGCTGGAGTCCTGGTGGGACTGCTGTTAAGTTCAACTGATGGCAATTCATTTTCACGCGCCATTTTGAATATTGTTGTAACTCTGAAATATATTCTCAATCAGATAATTAATTTCTGCATACCGCTGATAATCATTGCATTTATTGCACCTTCGATTACTCAGATGGGTAAAAATGCATCTAAGCTTCTTCTGATTGCAGTTACAATCGCATATACATCATCAGTTGGTGCTGCACTTTTCTCTACAGCATCCGGATATATTTTGATACCACATTTGTCAATATCCTCTACTGCTGATGGATTGAAAGAGCTTCCGGCTGCGGTTTTCGAATTATCAATTCCACAGATAATGCCTGTTATGAGCGCACTTGTGTTCTCAATTATGGTCGGACTTGCTGCCGCTTGGACAAAAGCAGAATTGATTTCAAATATTCTTGAAGAATTCCAGAAAATCGTGCTTGCTATAGTTTCAAGAATCATGATACCGATTCTTCCATTTTTCATCGGACTCACTTTCTGCGGACTCTCATACGAAGGTTCAATAACAAAGCAGGTTCCTGTGTTCCTGAAAATCATAATTATTGTATTAATCGGACATTACATTTGGATGACTCTGCTTTACACAATCGCAGGATTGTATTCTAAAAAGAACCCGATTGAAGTAATCAGACATTACGGTCCTGCATACCTTACATCAATTGGAACAATGTCATCTGCTGCCACACTCGCAGTTGCACTCCAGTGTGCCGGCAAATCAAAGGTTTTGAGAAAGGACATGGTCTCTTTTGGAATTCCTTTGTTTGCAAATATACATTTGTGCGGCTCTGTGCTGACAGAGGTATTTTTCTGCATGACTGTATCAAAGATTTTGTATGGCACTATTCCATCAGCTGGAACTATGCTTCTGTTCTGCGTGCTTCTCGGAATATTTGCAATCGGCGCGCCTGGTGTACCTGGCGGAACAGTTATGGCTTCGCTCGGACTTATTACCGGCGTGCTTGGATTTAACGACACTGGAACTGCCCTTATGCTTACAATATTTGCACTTCAGGACAGCTTCGGAACAGCCTGCAATGTAACAGGCGACGGCGCGCTCACACTTATTCTCACTGGATATGCAGAGCGCCACGGCATCAAAGAAGGCGCTGACAATTAATATATTTCTTTGACATATGTAAAGTGCTATAATCATCACATGAATACACGCGCCTGTGGCGCAGAAATGAGGTAACATATGCCATTTATTAATTCTAAGATAAGCACTTCTCTTACAGAAGCACAGGAAACTGAAATCAAAACCCGTTTAGGTCAGGCTATCCAGACAATTCCCGGCAAGTCAGAAAGCTGGCTCATGGTCGGCTTTGAACCTGACTACAAGCTCTACTTCAGAGGAAGCAATGCCGAGCCTATGGCAATGGTTGAAGTAAGTGTCTATGGCAGCGAGAATCCGGCTGCATTCTCAAAACTTACTGGACAGATATGTGACATTTTCAATGATGTTCTTGGCATCTCACCAGATCATGTCTATGTAAAATATCAGGCTGTTTCTAACTGGGGATGGAATGGGGATAATTTCTGATATGTTAATAAGCGGGACACTCTTTTATGAATGTCCCGCTTATATATTTTCTAAAATTCTTTTCTTTCCATAATCCGCACACTAATTGCATAAGAGAGCAAAATGAGAAGTACTGTCACCACCACTGCAATTCCTGCAAGTATCCAGCCATTCATCTGGTTCAAAAACGAAAATGCACTTAATACATTTGTCTTTACCAGCTCCGCAAATGCAATGACAGACGCTCCCATTACACCGCATACCCCCGAAATGACTACTCTGCTCTTTTCTACTCCGGATACTAGCTGCAGCGGAATCAATAATGCAATCAACAATGCCGTAACCGGCAGGAACACCAATACCATAGGAATCTGGGAAGTCATGTCTATCGGCATCTGTTGTCTCATTTCCAAGATTATGTAAAGTCCCGCTGCCACAAGCCATGAAACCGTTCCTCCTGTAAGACAGAAAATATACTTTTCCCTCACATACATTTCTGCATCAATCGGCAAAGTCATCAAAAATCCATATCCTTTATCAAGCTCGTCATAAGTAACTGTATTTATCAGAAGAATACTAATTGCAAACGGCAGCCACCCCAGGATAACTGCTTCGTTCTGTAACCCTATCACCACTCCAATGATAAGAAGGAGAATTACTGCCTGTTTATTACACCTCATTAACCGGATATCTTTTTCTATTAAACCTGCCATTATCTGTACCCTCCCGTCATCATAAGAATTAATTCATCAATTCCACCATGCTCCACCACAATCTGCGGATAATTTTCCTGATAAAATCTTCTGTCATTAGTAAAGCAGGCGTAACCATAGGTTTCTTTCTGCGCTTTTATGACTGCTGTCTTGTCTAATGTCCTGTATTGTTCCTCATTCACCTTCAAAATACCATACTGCTCTAAAATAACATCTGTGTCCTCATGCAAAATGATTTTTCCGTCATGAATGAGATAAATGTCGTCACAAAGTGACTCCAAATCTGTGGAAATGTGCGATGTAATCAATATTGTGCGCTTCTCGTCCTGCGCTATATATTCCCGTAGCAAATCAAGGATTTCATTCCTTGCCTCCACATCAAGCCCTGCGGTCGGCTCATCTAAAATCAACAAATCAGCTTTATGGCTGATTGCTGTCAGCACCCTCAGTTTTGCTTTCATACCTGTGGAAAATTCTTTTAATTTCTTCTTCCGTGGAAGCTTTAAAGCCTCACATTTTTGGTCAAAAAAATTCTTCTGGAAATCAGGATACATTTTAGCAAGGATATGCCAGACATCTTCCACCGTAAATTGTGAACTAAAGCCTGCCTCCGTCAAAGATACTCCGATTTTCTGCTTTACCGCAGCCGGAAGCTCTCCACCTTCGTTACCAAACACACAAATCTTTCCAGCATCCGGCTTTACCAGTCCAAGTATCAGTTTAATTGCCGTACTTTTTCCTGCGCCGTTTTTTCCTACAAACCCTGTAATTCTCCCCTCTGGTATTTCCAAGGATAGTTCCAGTTCAAAGTCCTTATATTTTTTTCGGACATTCTGCATTGTTATCATAATTCGCCTTTCTATTTCTCATCAAGTATGAGCTTTACAACCTCTAAGATTTCTTCTTTCTCCATCCCAATTGCCACTGCCCGGTCAATGGCTTTGTCAAAGTCCTCTTCCACAGCAATTCTTCTCGCCTCCGACGCAAGCTGTTTATCCGAAGCAGTCACATATGTTCCCTTTCCGTGAACAGTCGTAACAAAGCCTTCCTCTTCTAACTTGTCATAAGCTTTCTTTACAGTCAGCGCGCTGATGCGAAGTTCCCCTGCAAGCGTCCTCACAGACGGAAGTGCCTCTCCCTCTTTTAATACAGACTGGATAATCTCTGACTTTATCTGCTCCATAAGCTGTTCGTAAATCGGAACCATGGAAGAATGATTCAATATAATATGCATATTTTCTTTTCTCCTTTGCGATAAACAGTATATAACAGTTAATGTGTGTTGTCAACTGTTATATACTGTTTATTGAAAATATACAAAATAAGAGCCACTCTAAGGTGACTCTCATTTATTTTTATATTTAACTTAACTAAAATATTTTACCTATTTTTCTGTTAATCTACAAGAAGTTCCCTGCAATAATATTTTAATCCTTTTTGAGCATTCTCTTTCTTATAAATATAAAAATCGTACCAAACTTTCAAAGTTTAGTACGATATCTCCACTATAATAGGATTATTTCCTCTCGACTATCCAACCAGCTTATCCAACATTCCTGCAATCTTTTCTCTTTCACTGCTGCCATTAGTCTTAAACCTTAATAATGGAATTTCATACAAATCCATTATGCGATCCTTTAATAAATCTCTTGAAGCCTGTACGGTATCCTTTTTATGAAATTCATATCCATCAACTTCAATCGCTAAAACCGGCTTTTTACTGATTCTGTTGTAAATCAGAAAATCCAGATGTGTTGCTGGATTCATTGCATACTGGCACTCCCTGTCATTTAATAGTTGAGGATTTTTAATCAGCATATTCAATGGAAAATGACAAACAACATCTAAACTTAAATATTTATTATCAGCAATTATTTCCTGTATCAATGAATACATAAGATTCTCAGAGTCATATTCTGATATCTTTTTATATTTCTGCAAATATGCTATTCTTTCCTCAGTATACTGCTTGTAAAGATAATCAAAGATTGAATAAATCTTACTCTCAACAACTTCAAAATTATTATACTGAATGTAATCTATTAAATCTGTTATATTGTGTTCTTTTGACTGCTCATTTCCAGTCACAACCAACATCAGTTTCTTTTTTGCCCTTGAAACTGCAACATTAATCAAATACGGATCATCCGCAAAATCTGATATTTCATCATCTACAGTGGATATAATAATATTGTCTTTCTCCTTGCCCTGAAACTTATGTACGGTAGCTGCATCAATATCTGTTATCTCCCTGTTCAATGCTTCAACCTGATTCCTGTACGGAGCAATAATCCCCGTTTCTTCCGGGTTGAAATTATATTTAGGCATAATTTCATTTTTTATAACATCTATCTGACGCTGACTGTAATGATTTCGTTCATGATTTCCGGCAACTGTTTTCACAACTGACAAAACATCATCTTCACCATTATCCTTTGTCATAATAATCAGTTCACCACGATAAAATTTCTGATTACAGAAATTAATTATTTTAGGATGACACCTATAATGCTCTCGCAATAATGTCTGTGTTACATCAGGCATAATATCCAGAATTGACTGCAAAAAGCTCTTTGTAAACTGATATCCTTCTTTCAGATTATATGTATCAAATATAGCTTTTGCTCTGACCCTCATATCTTCTGTAACAACATTTGGAAGCTGCTTAGTATCTCCCACAATAACCACATTTCTCGCACAAGAAAGTGCTAAAGCCCCTGTTGCAATATCTACCTGTGATGCCTCGTCCATAATAAGATAATCATATACCACATCTGAATTCAGACTATTTCTCGATGAAAATGTGGTACTTAATATAACCGGATACTCCTTCAATACATCATTGGATTCCTTCCACAGATTATCCTCACTAAATACTCTCCGGCTGTCGTTCCATTCATATCTTCTTGCCAGCTTGTCTTTTAGTAAAATCATTGAATTGTCACATAAATCGTCAAGCAAATGCTTATCAACACCGTTTAAATATCCCTCAATATCTGAAATCTGCTTAGATAATTCTTTTTCTTTTGCCTTATAATACATAGCCTGAAATGTTGTAATTATCTTTGAAAATTCCTGCTTATAAAAACTCCAGTGTGTTATGCCATACTTGAAAAATGTCTTTATTTTAAACTAGAATCCTATTGTCTTTTTCTCCTCTGATATTGCCTGACACTCCTGCCATAACATCATCCATTGTTTTGATGATAACATTTTCTTGCACTTTATATTATCTGTATTAACATCGGATTCTTCAACATACTGGTTAAAATATTGCTGTTCTGTAACTAATTGAGATAATTCCTGCCTTAAATAAGCAAGTTTTTCCTGTTTATCAAAAAATTCTTTTAACCTAGCGGATTGCTCTGATATTTTCTTACGCATTTCACCAAATTCTTCAGACATTTTCCAAGTTAAAAAATCAGGATAAGATGAATCCTGATGCTCAACAAATGTTTTCTTATTTTTAGAACTTCCCAGTGTTGCAGCAACAAATCCCAGATTATACTGTGGCGAAGACAGTTTTTCATATACATTTTCAATTGCAGAATTATTATTAGATACAATCTGTACAGTTTTACCCTGCATCAATATATTAGCAATAATATTTAATATTGTCTGTGTTTTACCTGTTCCCGGCGGTCCTTGTATTACACTTATCTGATTCTCCATCGCATTTTTTACAGCATTATACTGACTGTTATTACAGCCAAATGGAAATATCGGAACATATTCTCCCCCTCTTTTACCAGTATTCAATAAAGAAGGATCCAAATATTTGGCTAATGCAACCTCATTACCAACATAAGTAATTTTATCAAATCTTTTAGGTAATAATTTTTCCCCCGTCTCTTCATTTCTAATATTGCTCAATTCAGCAATCTGCTTTATATATTGGAATACATCGGCAGACCTTTTATCATTCAGGCACGACTCCGCAATATGTAAATCGTGCTCATGGTAATCCCGTTCACTGCCGTCTTTAAAACAAATATGCCAATAAGACTCCTGTCTGCCTCTGAACACAGATATTGCATCTATATCAAAAAACTCCCGTCCCTCTCTGCTAATACGATACGACTTAGGATTTAAAACATCCGGCTTAGTTAATTTCTCAACATTCATATATGCATAGGAATAGCTTTTCCCATTATTAAATTTCACGTTCCATTTATGTGTCTCCGTGTCGTACACACATGACATTACTTCGGTTGTCTTTATCTCGCCCTTGATAATAATCATATAATATCTTGTATCCATTTATACCTCACTGTTTCTGGTTGTTATTAGAAAAAATTATTCAAAATAGTACCTTTGAATACATAAATAACTTTTCTTAATCTATTCCTAATCATTCATAATCTCTTTTATTTTCTTAATGCAGAAAACACACGCCTTAAAAAATCTATAAAAAGAAAACCCATTTTTACTATTGCTTTGTATGTAATTTATTATATTGTTATCGTTATTTGTATAATACATTTAGGTCGGAATCTTATGGAGTCTATCACTTATGTGTTAAGTATACCACCTATCATTATTCCTTTTATTATTAAAATGATTAAACCAGACTTATCTCTCAAAGTCTGGATTCATTCGTATGAAAATAAAGAGATTTATTTCTCAGCAAAAAGAATGCTGGAAACATATCAAGAAAAAGTAACACAACAAGAAGCTTTAGTTAATAAGCTCACACTTGAACAAACCAAGTAATATTCCAAAAATTATTGTCACTCAACCAAAAACGAGCCAAGAAAAGCCGTAAATTCGGCATTTCTTGGCTCTTGTACATTACTCAAACTCGCAGAATCTAGTTTGATTTAGGTTATTTCAATATAGTTATCTATACTGTTTTGTATTGATATTTACATCTTTTCCACACGTTATTTTTCGTTTCACATATTTTTAGTACCAATCCAGTACCATTACATTCTTTCATTATTGTGTGTAGTTCCGATGGCTTGCAGGTTTGTTTACTATTCAGAGAATAATCATCTGATAGTTTGCAAATCCACCTATGGAAATTATAATCTCCGGACGATGTTTCTGCAACTAGAAATTTTGAGGTACTAATGGATAGCATCATTCTTTTCCATATCATTCATCAATTTATCAAAGTCACTTTCATATAGTGAATCCTGTATAACTCTGTATTTCTCAAACTCACTTTCTGCAAATTCCTTTGCAATAGCTGCTGTTACTTTTCCTTTATCCTGAAGTACATCCGCATCATTAAATCTAAGAAATGCGTCAAGCTTTGTTTTCCAATCTTCCATAGTCATAGGAATATGTCTTCGTGCCTGTCTTGTTGCATAATCAAGATACATTGTCACAATCTCATTTAATTCTGCAAGTTCATCTTTTTCCAAGTAGTTTTTTGCAATTGACACATCTGTTTTTACTATTTTACCATCAGGCGCATTTTTCCATGATTTAAGTCCCATATGTTCCTTATTATAATCAGCTCTTGCCACTATCACTTCTGCCGCTGTATTACCATGAACTGCATAATGCATCTTGTTCTGAACTGTTGCATAAAACTCTCTTGTCACCTGGGAATTCTTATCATAATCAACTGCTGTTGCATATATGTCTGTAATTTTCTGGTAAAATCTTCTCTCACTTGCTCTGATTTCCTGAATCTCAGCAATAAGATGCTCAAAATAATCTTCGTCGAAAATCTGTCCATTAATCAATCTGCTTTTATCAAGAACATAACCCTGCTTTGTAAATGTATCCAATACTTTTGTTGCCCATGTTCTAAACTGCATTGCCCGCTCTGAATTAATGCGATAACCCACAGCAATAATTGCAGCTAATGAATAAAATTTGTAGTTGTATGTTTTTCCATTATCAGCAACCTGTGCAAAATTTGCACAAGTTGAATTTTCATTTAATTCCCCCTCTTTAAAAATATTGCTCAGATGTTTTGTAACCACACTTCTATCTACATCAAAAAGCTGTGAAATTGCTTTCTGCGTAAGCCATACATCGCCATTCTGAACCCTGACTTCTATTCCGTCTTCTCCTGCATCTCGTGTGAAAACTAGAAAATCCACAGTGCTATTTCTTATCTGTAATTCTTTGCTCATAAAAGCATTCCTTTCTCTAGATTCTATCAATACATCTCTATAAAACATTTTCCCCGGTTTCTTTCAAATATCAAGAAGGGAATTTCTGCTTTTGCCAGCATACTATTATTAACTGGAACATATTCATAATTTTCAATATCTGGTATACACTTTATAGCTTTCTTTTTATCTATACAATATAGATTATTTTCACTGCTGTTCCATAAAGCCTTTATCTTCAAAACAACACATTTTGTTTGAACCATCACCTTATATTTTTCAAGCCTGCTTTTTTCTATCTCCTTTGATTTATCACCATAAGAAATAGTAATATATCTGGAATTGGATTTTATAATGCGAACATCTCCATTCCTTACTACCTCTTTAGGGAATCCCAAATCTTCAAAAAAACTATCATAATCTGTAATGCATTCTGGGAGTTCCATTTTGACTGCATAACTGCTATTTATAATATTCTGTATATCCTTATCATCAACCCTGAACATATAAATATTCCATCCCGTGCTATCGCCATCATCATCTAATATTGGAATAGAACCATAAGGATTAAACATATGTAAATTAGACAAATCATCTTTTGTTGGCTTTTTAAATTTGACTATTTCAAATGTTATGCTCATAAATGTTCTCCTTTTCCGTCACTTTTTTAGCGACGAATTATTTTATACATCTTGCTTTTCGTCATTGCAAACTAACTTCTTATGCCCAAACAATTGTTTTAACAATTCTTTTGCGCTAATGGTTAGAACTGCGATTAGTATCTATGTACCTGGTAAAATCAATTACCTTTGCAGGCTTTCTCTTAGTAGCAATCCCTAGTCGTTCCATGTCTAATTTAAAAAGTTCGTTCGGATATCCATACGCATCAAATCCCTCTGGCTGGCAGATATCTCTGTTCAGATACTCACTAAGTTCCCATTGATACTTTGCTTCTTTCTCCAGCTTCTTACCAAAATACTGTGCATCCATTACCATTCTGTTAATGCCACCAACCGATTTCCTACCATGAGTTTTGGTTATAGTTGTATCGCCTGACATTTTAAAATACAGCCCTATCTGCTCCTCGGCATATCCCATTTCCTGCATCATGCCATGAATCACACTGCGGATATACATTGTATAGTAATTCCAGTTTCTTGGTTCAATATCTGTCATTGCTATTGTATAACGATTACTGGCATTCACAATAAACAAGACATTTCTTCCTTTTATTTTCGTCAAATGTGTGTCCCAGCAGAACACAAGTGAAGCACCTTTGCTTTCTTCAATCTTTGTTGTTTTTAGTCGATCTTGAACTGCTTTTGTTGCACCAATCTCCATATGTATCACCTGCTCATCTCAAGTATTCTTTTTACTTCATTCTGTAATTCATCACTAAAGTCTGATAAATCATTATATGTAATTACTTTCAGTCTAATAAGACGAACAATATCCCATATTACCTCTGATTTTTTCAGTTCCATGACAACTCCCAGATGACGTTTATCTTCTTTTATCCGTTTTTCAAGTTCCCAGAATTTCTCTGATGCAGGCTTTTTATCATCATTCAGAAAATTTGCATACTCTTTAACAAGACCTTCCATATAATTTTCCTGCCAGCCTGATAATCTTTCTCGAAATAATTTCCAATCCTTTTTGCTTATGTCCATGATTTTGAACCTCCTCAGTCTCATGTTAGTCTCAACAAACGATTTCAAAAATGAAACTGTCTTGAGACTACAACTTTATAATTTACCTGCAAATCCCGGTTTTATCGCGTTTTGCTATATCATAGAGTCTCACTCAGTCTCAAATCTCGTGAGACTTCGTTGAGACTAACTTTGAAATATTCGTTTTTCAGAAAACTCTTTAAGCGTCTCTCACGCTTTAGAAAGCTTCTTCTTTGGCAATTCATCTGCTTTATAAGGAAGCTTTGCTGTCTCTATCCTTCAAACAAATCACCTATTATATATTTGCCCCACTTTACATTTGACAGCATGTCCTGATTATCAACCACATAATCAAACGCAACGAAGTATTCATCTCCATCTTCAGTCTCCAAGTCTATTATTGCATCCAGTAAACCCTGATTGCTCCATTTACTCTCAACTACAAGTTCATTGTCAAAAAAAGCTGATTAACTAATTTCCAGAAGTGAATCCATGCACCGGTATCCTCTGTCCATAAATATCTCATATCACAACTCTTCTTCCAGCGTTATCCTGTTATTATCAAACTTCAGCACCTTAAAGCTCTTATCAGATACATTGAGTCCGTCACAATTTCGTAGAAAAAGCATATACTGATTAGACAACTCAAAATTAATGAATCTCCTGACATCATCATTAATCATACAATCTGCATTATCTACAACAATAAAACTATCTCTACACTGTTTGATTGCTTCTAAAAAATCATCTGATTTATAGTTAAATAGCTTGATTGCTTTGTATTCGTCTGTCAATCTTATATCTTCCAGCATTTCATAAAGTACTGTTTTACCTGTACCGCTATCTCCACCAACAAGAGTAATCCTGTCATCAAATTCCAAATCATATGAAAATGGATCAGCTTTGAACCTAACATTTTTATAAATCATCTGCTTCTCTCCTTTCATACTCCTTACTCCACCATGCATTATAACCTCTGCCACCGGTAACTATATCAGAATCATTAAATCTGATTTTTGCATCATCCGGAATATCAAAAAGCGTTGGTCTTGACATATAAATCTTAATATTATCCATAGTAAAAATTTTTTTAAGAACATTTGGACCGCATTCCTCAACATTTACCACCTTATCGGGGTGCTTCACAATATTAAGCAATGTCTTGCAGCCAGATGACAAATTTCGGATCGTACCTAAGCCATATTTTGTTTCTATATGCTTGTCTGGTGTCAGCTTCGCCTCATCCACTTGTTGAATCAAATCAATTTCTTTTTGTGACATATCTTCATTGCCTGTATTCAAGTTGAAGTACAAGTCATTGTAAAAAATCCAGTCTTTTGAATCTTTCCTCTCCGTATATATATCTATCATTACAATGTTCTCCTTCTGCAATATATGTTTAGCATCTGATTCTCCATATCTTACTTGGATAAGGCTTTGAATCAAATTTTCATATAGATATATTCCAGTATACCACACATAAATAAACGGCCCCAGAAGATCTCTTAAAATCTCCTGGAGCCTTCTTCATTTCCTATTGAAAAATAAATCCTTCTATATTTTATTTTTTAAAAAAATTATTCAAACTCGCAAAGTTTGGTTTGATGTAGGTTATTTTAATGTGGTTATCTATACTGTTTTGTATTGATAATCTATACTTTTTCCACACGTTATTTTTCGTTTCACATATTTTTAGTACCAATCCAGTACCATTACATTCTTTCATTATTGTGTGTAGTTCCGATGGCTTGCAGGTTTGTTTACTATTCAGAGAATAATCATCTGATAGTTTGCAAATCCACCTATGGAAATTATAATCTCCGGACGATGTTTCTGCAACTAGAAATTTTGAGGTACTAATGGATAGCATCATTCTTTTCCATATCATTCATCAATTTATCAAAGTCACTTTCATATAGTGAATCCTGTATAACTCTGTATTTCTCAAACTCACTTTCTGCAAATTCCTTTGCAATAGCTGCTGTTACTTTTCCTTTATCCTGAAGTACATCCGCATCATTAAATCTAAGAAATGCGTCAAGCTTTGTTTTCCAATCTTCCATAGTCATAGGAATATGTCTTCGTGCCTGTCTTGTTGCATAATCAAGATACATTGTCACAATCTCATTTAATTCTGCAAGTTCATCTTTTTCCAAGTAGTTTTTTGCAATTGACACATCTGTTTTTACTATTTTACCATCAGGCGCATTTTTCCATGATTTAAGTCCCATATGTTCCTTATTATAATCAGCTCTTGCCACTATCACTTCTGCCGCTGTATTACCATGAACTGCATAATGCATCTTGTTCTGAACTGTTGCATAAAACTCTCTTGTCACCTGGGAATTCTTATCATAATCAACTGCTGTTGCATATATGTCTGTAATTTTCTGGTAAAATCTTCTCTCACTTGCTCTGATTTCCTGAATCTCAGCAATAAGATGCTCAAAATAATCTTCGTCGAAAATCTGTCCATTAATCAATCTGCTTTTATCAAGAACATAACCCTGCTTTGTAAATGTATCCAATACTTTTGTTGCCCATGTTCTAAACTGCATTGCCCGCTCTGAATTAATGCGATAACCCACAGCAATAATTGCAGCTAATGAATAAAATTTGTAGTTGTATGTTTTTCCATTATCAGCAACCTGTGCAAAATTTGCACAAGTTGAATTTTCATTTAATTCCCCCTCTTTAAAAATATTGCTCAGATGTTTTGTAACCACACTTCTATCTACATCAAAAAGCTGTGAAATTGCTTTCTGCGTAAGCCATACATCGCCATTCTGAACCCTGACTTCTATTCCGTCTTCTCCTGCATCTCGTGTGAAAACTAGAAAATCCACAGTGCTATTTCTTATCTGTAATTCTTTGCTCATAAAAGCATTCCTTTCTCTAGATTCTATCAATACATCTCTATAAAACATTTTCCCCGGTTTCTTTCAAATATCAAGAAGGGAATTTCTGCTTTTGCCAGCATACTATTATTAACTGGAACATATTCATAATTTTCAATATCTGGTATACACTTTATAGCTTTCTTTTTATCTATACAATATAGATTATTTTCACTGCTGTTCCATAAAGCCTTTATCTTCAAAACAACACATTTTGTTTGAACCATCACCTTATATTTTTCAAGCCTGCTTTTTTCTATCTCCTTTGATTTATCACCATAAGAAATAGTAATATATCTGGAATTGGATTTTATAATGCGAACATCTCCATTCCTTACTACCTCTTTAGGGAATCCCAAATCTTCAAAAAAACTATCATAATCTGTAATGCATTCTGGGAGTTCCATTTTGACTGCATAACTGCTATTTATAATATTCTGTATATCCTTATCATCAACCCTGAACATATAAATATTCCATCCCGTGCTATCGCCATCATCATCTAATATTGGAATAGAACCATAAGGATTAAACATATGTAAATTAGACAAATCATCTTTTGTTGGCTTTTTAAATTTGACTATTTCAAATGTTATGCTCATAAATGTTCTCCTTTTCCGTCACTTTTTTAGCGACGAATTATTTTATACATCTTGCTTTTCGTCATTGCAAACTAACTTCTTATGCCCAAACAATTGTTTTAACAATTCTTTTGCGCTAATGGTTAGAACTGCGATTAGTATCTATGTACCTGGTAAAATCAATTACCTTTGCAGGCTTTCTCTTAGTAGCAATCCCTAGTCGTTCCATGTCTAATTTAAAAAGTTCGTTCGGATATCCATACGCATCAAATCCCTCTGGCTGGCAGATATCTCTGTTCAGATACTCACTAAGTTCCCATTGATACTTTGCTTCTTTCTCCAGCTTCTTACCAAAATACTGTGCATCCATTACCATTCTGTTAATGCCACCAACCGATTTCCTACCATGAGTTTTGGTTATAGTTGTATCGCCTGACATTTTAAAATACAGCCCTATCTGCTCCTCGGCATATCCCATTTCCTGCATCATGCCATGAATCACACTGCGGATATACATTGTATAGTAATTCCAGTTTCTTGGTTCAATATCTGTCATTGCTATTGTATAACGATTACTGGCATTCACAATAAACAAGACATTTCTTCCTTTTATTTTCGTCAAATGTGTGTCCCAGCAGAACACAAGTGAAGCACCTTTGCTTTCTTCAATCTTTGTTGTTTTTAGTCGATCTTGAACTGCTTTTGTTGCACCAATCTCCATATGTATCACCTGCTCATCTCAAGTATTCTTTTTACTTCATTCTGTAATTCATCACTAAAGTCTGATAAATCATTATATGTAATTACTTTCAGTCTAATAAGACGAACAATATCCCATATTACCTCTGATTTTTTCAGTTCCATGACAACTCCCAGATGACGTTTATCTTCTTTTATCCGTTTTTCAAGTTCCCAGAATTTCTCTGATGCAGGCTTTTTATCATCATTCAGAAAATTTGCATACTCTTTAACAAGACCTTCCATATAATTTTCCTGCCAGCCTGATAATCTTTCTCGAAATAATTTCCAATCCTTTTTGCTTATGTCCATGATTTTGAACCTCCTCAGTCTCATGTTAGTCTCAACAAACGATTTCAAAAATGAAACTGTCTTGAGACTACAACTTTATAATTTACCTGCAAATCCCGGTTTTATCGCGTTTTGCTATATCATAGAGTCTCACTCAGTCTCAAATCTCGTGAGACTTCGTTGAGACTAACTTTGAAATATTAGTTTTTCAGAAAGCTCTTTAATCGTCTCTCTTTAGAAAGCTTTTTCTTAGAATATTCTGATTTTAACCACTTGATTTTTCTCAAAATTTCTATGACATTTTCTGTGACATTTCCCATCTTCATTATAAGCGTTACCTAAAACAAATTTGTACCTTTAATCAATTCAATTTTTACCTTCTCCCTACTTCCATACATAGAGCTTTTACTTTCATCAATAGTCTATATCTGATGTTTATTCTATGAATACATACTTTCCCTTTCCTTTACCATTTACCACTTTAACAACTTTCATGTCTCTAAGTTTTGTCATGACTGCTCTTGCTGTGGATGGTGAGCAATCAAGAATTTCTTTTATTTCTTTTGTTCCAAAAATCTGATTTTTCTCTATTTCATCATACACCTTAAGAATATTTGCCTTCGAAGGTTCATTATATTTTTGTTGCTCAATCGCCGACTTTATCCTATCAACCGCCGATTTTTTATCGTCAATCGCCGACTTTTCTTCTCCAATCGCCGGCTTTTGGTAATCAATCAACGACTTATTGACTGCAACAGCTAATTTTTTTAATGAATCAGCGGTTTTTTCAACAATATTTTTTCCAACTTTTGAATTATAAATAACCGCCTGCAACATAAAAGCATTTGTATGATAAACAGGATCTTTTAATCCCACCTGCTCCAACTCATTACACATACGATTGACACCTTCTCCAAATTCTTTTACAAATTTATAATTCTTTAAAAACTCTGCAATCTTAGGGTTTCTGGAAAAATGTGTGAAACGTATATTGTCCGCTCTTACAAGCCCTGGAAGTTTTCCCGGGCTTTCAACTACTATATGGTCATCAAACATTTTTATCTGAATATCCGTACCGGTAATACTGTAAGCACGATGAGTAACTGCATTTACGATCAATTCCTGTCTGACAAACTTAGGATATTCCTCATCTGTAACAAATGTTCCATCTGGTCCAAGATATGTTTTTTCTTTTACCTGCGTATCCAAATATGCAATTGCCTCATTTATCATATTAAGTAGTGTTCCTTCAAAGATAACATCCTTTATAACATTCATTTCTGTTCCAAATTTTTCTTCTGTTCCCTCATAACGTATAAAACGGATCCTAGCACGGGGAAAGAAATTTTGAGGATTCTTTCCAAATAGCAAAATTGCAGCGGTACTGATTTGAATCTCGCCATCTTTTTCTTTTATGAAGCCTCTGTTTTCTTTGAGATATTCCAATGGACTTTTCCCATAATCAATCTCATCTATATATTCTTTTACAAAGTCCATATCTATATCATCAATCGTAGCATCAGGCACAGCCTTATCTTCAAAGTATCGTTCTCCCTTGTCATAATTAAGCTGAAGGCGTTCTTCAAAAGTCTGTAATTTAGATTTATCACCAACTCTTAAGAATACATCATCTGCCTGATTTGCATGCACTTGTGGACTTGCATCAATATGCATTACAAGTACATGATTCTCTCTTCCCTTTTCATCAACACATGGAACTTTTTCTATTCCGACTTTAATAGTCGGATTGCAGAAATCAAATGGCACTCTTAGAAGTTCATTTAACTTCTTGGTTTCAAAATCAATGCCTTCAATTCTTTTTGTCTTATCGGTTATACCTATTGCAATATCTCCACCATCCGCATTAGCAAATGCAACAATCGGTATTGCCAAATCCTTTGGAGAAATATTTATACTTTTCCGATCAAATGTCTGATTTTCTTCCATTGATAAAATTTCTTCAATCGTCATTGCATTTACCTTCCTATAATTTTCCCTAGAATTATTTAACTATTATAGTAATCACTTCCCCTAAATCACAGACTTATACCACTGTATTTAGTAACTTTGTTTTTATTTCACAACTATTATACATAATTCATTATTGACAATTACAACAGCTCATATATATTTACGATCTGCTTCTTTGTCATCTTATACTGCCTCCACTTTGATTTCATCCCATCAATTTGTTCTTTTGAAATTCTATTTTCTTCCTTCATTTTCATAATCTCACATAAAATTTCAACAAAATCATTGGCATCAGATACTTTAATTAAAATCTGTTTAATGTCACGTAAATTTTGTACCGTAAACAAAATTTCTGAACTATGTTTTTCGTTTACTTCATACTGTACGCTCTGTTCTAAATTTAATGCTTTTTTCCCTATTTTCCTCGAGAAAATTGTTTGTCCATATGCTGTTTTCCATATATATACCTTTACATACATGTCTGCTCGTTTCGGTTTATCTTCTCTTATCTCCTTTAGTGTTATCTCTCCAAAAGGAAGACACTCTATACTTTCTCCTATTTTCAATGTTGCCATTTTCTCATTATTAAATAGCTTATATTTTTTATCGCTATTGAGGAAATCACACTTTTCATCCATCATTTGCTCTACAAGGTATTCAAATAATGAATAGTCTTGTACTCCCCTTAACTCTATTGGAATCCAATCTTTGCCGTTTAGAGCACCAGCCAATCCACCAACCATGGATGCCAATGTATCTGTATCTGCATTACTTAAGTTCGCAGTCTCATATATTGCCATTGTAGGATCATCCGCATACTTAGAAAATAAATAGATTGAAACTACCGCTGAGACATTCCCCGCACCATTTATTTTCGAATTATAACATCCCAATTTTTGAAGAGTATCATCTCTTAAATCCAAAATGCCTTGATTTAATGCTTCTTTTGCAATTTTTAAATAATTTATTGTTTCTATTACACATTCATTCCACATTCGGTCATAATCATATTGTGCATATCTTTCAGCTTCACTTTTCCATATAGCAATATTGTTCACCTCTGGAAGTTTACTCCATTGTTTCTCTTCTATTAATACATCTATCAATTCTCCATAACTTAACACAACATCCTGTTGTATCAATGTTCTCACTGCCATCGCATATAACATAGCCCCTATCAATGCTCGTGGATGTCCATGAGTATACATTCCATTTAAAACAACTTGTTCCATGATTTTTTCGGCATTTTCTTCATTTCTAAATATATGTGGAAGGATTCTCATTGCAACTCCATTTCCACCAGCCATAAAGTAATCCTTTATTTCTAAAGGTGAATTGCTTTTCTCATCCCACGGAGATATATTGTTAGCCCACTTTTGTGCCGCCCTCTTGGTTGCTCCTCCGCCTCCTCTTTCATACTTCAACCACGCTGGTAATTCTGCTTGGCGAAAAAAATTACTCCATTGGCGACCTCTTAATAAACTTCTAGCAGTGGCAATAATTAGTTGTGTATCATCACTATATTCACCCGCACAAATTTTTTCTTCATGTGGCCAGTATTTTCCGCCTGCACGACGATTCCACTCCACATATGTTCTTATGCTATTTCTATTCTTTCTAATGTTTTTACTATTTTGTTCATTTGGCCACCCCAATGCGTCACCTATTGCTGCTCCAATTAACGCCCCTGTATATTTTTCCTTTTTAGAACAACTCATTTTTTTCCTCCCTATATGGTCTTACTACTGGTTCTACTCCACTTCTTATTTTTCCACTTGTTGATACATCAAATAATTCTGGTGAAATAAACACATCGATTTTAGGAAATCCCATTACCTTCCATTCAACTATTTTTTGTCTTGCAATTTTCTCATTTTCAAATACTATTCCTTTAATCATTGATACTGGAATACTCTCATAAACTAACACTTCTGCTTGATCATCTGTAGGTGCATTCTGTAACATATCAATTGTCCTATTTTGCCTTCCTACATTTGCTGAAAACATTTCTCGAAATGCTTCTACTCCTTTATAAATATATGCACCATAGCGAGTAGCTGCATTAACCTTTCAAAATTGTGTCGTTTCAATAGTAGCAACTATAGGATCAATAAATAGGATTGCCCAATCTGAAAATATAGGGTTATTATCTTTTACTCTACGTAAGTACCACCAATTGGGATATTGGACAGAACAATTAATATATTCCGTTTTGCCATCTAATCGCAATTTATCATTTTGAATCAAAACATCTTGATTTATAAAATCAACAGCTTTAACACCTTCATTGTTGTTCAATATATGTAAAAGTACATTTGTATGAACAAAATGACATAGCCTAGTTATATTTCTTTTTCTAATTTCCTCATATATTTCATCTATCATTTTAATTCCCTCTCATCATACAACGATTCATCTACTTCTAACAATAGCTCTGTTTTTTCTGCAGTATACGATAATATTAATCCTCTTTTTGCTCTTGTTATAGCTACATATAATAATTTTGCTTCTTCCTTTAATGCTTCGTCTCTGCCCTCATTTGCTAAAATTCTTTCTTCTGAGGGCAGATATTTCACAGAACAAAAAGGTAAAAATACCATATCGAATTCTAATCCCTTAGCTGAATGAAAAGTTCCTATTGAAATTTTTGCATTTAAATCCAATACTCCCATCCGATTTTTCAGAATTTGTGGAATAATCTTTTTTGTTCTCAACTTTTCCTCTACTAAATCAACTAGTTCTCGGTTTCTAACCAAAATTGCAATGCTCTGATTTCCAGACATTCTTATCGCCGTCTCTACTATCCACTCTAACTCCGTCTCTTCATCTTTGCATTTTACAATTGCAGGCAATGGAGACGATGCTGTAGGTAATACTGGTTCTACCAAATCCTGCTTATCTTCAAAATATTTTGATTTTGAAATAGCTACTGCAAATTTAGCAATTTCTTTACTATTTCTATAATTACGATCAAAATACCATATCTTATTTTTTACTATTTTTAATCCAGCTTCTCTCCACGACAATCGTGATCCATAAATTTGTTGTGCAACATCACCAAAAAAAGTAAATGTTCCATCCTCCGGAATAGCTTTAACAAGTGACTTAAGCATTATAGGTGATAAATCCTGTCCTTCATCCACTATAATATGCTTATACATTCTCTTTTCCGTATCATTATCTAGTTCTTCGTATACTGTTTGTGCTATATCTTCCCAATCATATAAATACCCTTCCTCTTTTCTTACCTCAAGATATGCCTTATATACTTGAAAAAAATATTTCCTATTTTCTCTTATTATCCGCGTATCAAAGCGTCCAACACGTTCAACTTTCTCATATTCATCAAGTGTTTTTATTCCCATTTTTTCAATCCAATTTATCTCTTCTAGAAAAACTTCTTCTGATCTTTTTAATGTACTATTAGTTCCATTCTCTGCTTTCACCTTTTCCAATGCTCTTCTTACAAACAGTTGCTTTTTATTATCGCCATCTTCCATTCCCGAAACTATACCATTCCATCTCGGCATCTTGTTCCTATGTGCTAAATATCCTCTTGCAAACTTGTGATAATTTCTAACATCAATGTTTCTAGGAATTTCTGAGCCAACTATAGCCTCTAAATATTTTACAAGTGTCGTATTAAAAGTAACTAACAACACTCTTTCCTTATCATCCAAAGTGGCAAGATAAATTGCTCTATAAATAGCTAATGTTGTTTTTCCACTACCAGCTGTACCCAAAACAACATTATGTCCTTCTGGTTTTAAATCTAATACCTCTAATTGTTTTCCTCTCGGCTGTGATAATGCCATATTTTACCTCCATATATTTATTCATACTATAACACACTTAATGATTTCTTTATACTCCACCAAGTATTTTGAATACTTGGTCTCTTATATCACTATAATCCCCTCCCCCCATTTTTGTCACATATATCTTCTATGCCACGTGCAAAATACTTTTCATTATCTTATAAAAAATAATTGACACAAACTTCCCTAAACACTTCTGCTTTGTTTTTAAAATCATTTATTATTTTATAAACTAATTTTAGTTTTGCACAAATCATACATTTTCTTTTCATCTCAAACTAATCTTTAACTATTTTAGTTTCCATATACCTCTCTTTCCTCAGCCACCATCAACACATCATTTTTTTCTTGCATATATGTGTATCCGGCTTTTCTAAAATCCACAACCTTTTCTTCTCCCATATCATTATTATCTGTCCAAAGTTCACACTGTGTCATAACAGTCTGAACTGCATCCTCCATACCTTCAGGCGGATACTTATGTTTTTTCAGCAGTTTCTTTATAAGCATACGCATTTTTGCTCTTGCCGATTCTCTCTTCTGCCAGTCAATTGTTTTGTTTCTTCGGAGAGTGTCTGCAAGTTCTTTTGTAATTGCTATCAGTTCTTCATTTTCATAGAAATCCTTTATTGCCTGTGGCTTCGTCAATGCATCATAGAAGGCAAGCTCGTCAGCAGTAAGCCCAAGCTGGTCACCTTCCTTTTTGGCTGCTGCAATCTGTTTTGCAAGATTCAGCATTTCCTCAATAACTTCTTCATTTGTCAACATACCATTAAGATACGCATTAAGCGAACGCTGCATAATTTCACTAAACTTCTCAGATTTAACTACATTAGTTCTGCGATATACTGAAACCTGTTCTGCAATCAATTTTTTCAGAAGTTCAACCGCGAGATTCTTTTCTTTCATATTGGCAACTTCTTCAAGAAACTTCGGGTCAAACAGTGAAAATTCTTCTTTGATATCTGAGAAAAGATTGATAACTCCATCACTCTTGATACTCTGCTTTAAAAGCTCATTTATTCTTGTATTCATTTCTGGAAGAGAAATCTTCTTCCCAACTCCTGTATTAGTCAGTCTAAGGACAAGAACACGCACTGATTCAAAGAATGCTGCTTCAAATCGACTGTCTTCATCAACCAGAGAAGAGCAAAGAGACAATGCCTGATGCAGCATAAGTGCTTCTTTTACAAATGAGCCCTTATCATCCACTTTCTCTCTGTCCATAATAAAGTTGACTGCACCACTGATAGTTTTTGCTCTTTCAAGGTCTGTTCCACCTGTAAACTTCGAGTAATCATATCCGTGAAACATATCCCGACAAACTGAAAGCTTTTCCAAGAACTTCGGATATGCTACCTTTGCGACATCAGTATCACCATAATTCTTTTTATCACGAGAAGTATAATCGTTCATTGCCTGTTTCAATGCAGAAGCAATTCCAACATAATCTACAACAAGTCCGCCTTCTTTATCACGAAATACACGATTTACACGAGCTATAGCCTGCATAAGATTATGTCCAGACATTGGTTTATAAACATACATAGTTGCAAGTGAAGGAACATCAAAGCCTGTCAGCCACATATCAACGACAATTGCTATCTTCATAGGGCTGTTATTATCTTTGAATTTCTTAGCAAGTTCATCCTTATGATGTTTATTGCCAATAATCTTTCTCCACTCTTCCGGATCATTATTACCAGAAGTCATAACAACTCCAACTTTCTCTGTCCATGCAGGACGAAGTTCTAAGATACGCTTGTATATCTTCATCGCAATAGGACGAGAGTAAGCAACAATCATTGCCTTTCCTGTTAAAAGATTCTCTCTGTTATTCTCATAATGGTCAAGAATATCACAGACAAGGGAATTGATAGTATTATCATTGCCAAGAACAGCTTCCATCTTACCAAGTTCACGCTTGCTTTTCTCAACTACTTCTCCATCAGCATTTTCAGCCATAACATCATATTCACTATCAATCAACCTAAGAGTATCTTCATCAAGGTTAAGCTTGATAACTCGGCTCTCGTAATAAACAGGTCTTGTTGCTCCATCCTCAACCGCCTGTGTCATATCATAAATATCAATATAATCACCAAATACTTCACGAGTGCTGCGGTCTTTTGATGAAATAGGAGTACCAGTAAATCCGATATATATAGCATTAGGCAGAGTATTTCTGATAATTCGTGCCGTTCCAATTTTTATCTTACCGGTTTTGGCATCAACAGTTTCTGTCAGTCCATATTGTCCTCTGTGTGCTTCATCCGCCATAACTATAATGTTGTTTCGCTCCGACAAAGCTTCGTGAGATTCTTCAAACTTCTGCATTGTAGTAAAAATAATACCATTTGCCTGTCTGCCGGCAAGCAAAGACTTTAAGTTTTCTCTGCTTTCAGCATGTATCGGCTCTTGTCTTAAGAATTCTTTACACTTTGCAAATTGCCCATAAAGCTGATCATCAAGATCATTTCTATCGGTAATAACAACTATCGTTGGACTATCCAATGCTTCCTGCAACAAATGTGCATAGAATACCATAGAAAGTGACTTACCACTTCCTTGTGTATGCCAGAACACGCCACCCTTACCATCCGTAACAGTAGCATGTTTTGTGGATTCAATCGCTTTTCTAACTGCAAAATACTGGTGATATCCTGCAAGAATTTTGAATGCATTTATACCCTCATTTGAAAAACAAATGAAGTTCTTTATAATATCAAGCAGTCGTTCTTTCTTGAACATTCCCTCAAAGAAAGTATCAAACTGTGCAAACTGTGTATTCTCATAATCTCCATCTTTCGTTTTCCATTCCATAAAGCGGTCTTCACCTGAAGTGATTGTACCTGCCTTAGATGTCAACTGATCGCTCATAACGCAGATAGCATTATAAATAAACATAGATGGGATTTCCTGCATATAATTACGAAGCTGTCTGTATGCTTCAGAAGCGTCCGTTTCTTCTCGCGAAGGGGATTTCAACTCAACCAATACAACCGGTAAGCCATTTAAAAAGAGAATTACATCCGGACGCTTATTACTATTTTCAATGAGAGTCCACTGATTCGCTATGATAAATGAATTATTGTCATGATTTTTGTAGTCAACAAGATAAACGATAGAGGAACGCTCCTCACCATCCACAAAATATCTTACCGGAATTCCATTTTGCAGATAGTCCATAAAAGCAGCATTTTTCTGCACAAGTTCTCCATTTTCAAAGTTTTTAAGCTTAAATAAGGCATCCTGAATAGCATCATCAGGCAGGCCTCTGTTCAAACGATACAGAGAATCAAGCAGAACTTCCTCATATAGCGGATTGTAAAAATCTCTTTCTATATCCGGACCATAAACATATTCATAGCCTAAATCATTTCTAAATAGCTCTATAACTGAATTTTCATAATTAGCTTCCGTATAATTAGCTGACACTTTATTCACCTCTCTCATCCGTTGCTGTAATAAAATCTTCAACCATTTGGTTTAATAATGTCACAATCTGTTCTGCCTTTTGCTTCGCGGTATCCCTAGATTGACATTTTTTTAAATAATATCCTGTAATAGACATATTTATTTTGCTGAGTATTGGATTACGCTTATACCAATCAACAGTAAAATGCTCTTTTATTATGTTTAATACTTCCCTAACATCTTCTTCACCAATAATATCTTTAAATTGATCATCGAAATTATCAAGAATGTATTGTTCAAGTTCCGGTTGTTTTACACCTATATCCTGCTTATTGCTTGCAGACTCTTCTTCATATTTTGTAAAATCTGTAACAGGATTAACCAGATTACGATTTGCATATTTTATGTAACTTAATTGATGCTCTAATTCAGGAAACAAAGTAGCCTCATTTATGTTATACAGATCTAGTTCCTTTAAAATATTTTCTTTATCTTCTCCTGAAATATAAAAACATGTATCGCTAAATTCTTCTTTTAGTTTTCCCTTTGCTTTTGATATAACAGAATTCTTGACTTCATTCTCTTTATTAAAAGAAAATAGGCTTGTCAGTAAAAATACTCCACTTTGCTTTCTCAATCTTTCATTTGTATAAGTTGGCATTACCATGTAGTTATTTTGTATTATTTTTACAAACTCTCCGTAATTTACTAACCAATTATCCTTTGTTCTTTCGTCTATAATCCGATCATGATATAGTCTTTCAAGAACATCAGACAAAGTATTTTCTTTTTCCAAATCATAACTCGCCAAGGCAGACACGATTTGAATTTCAGTATCTGTGGATTGAGATGAGTAGTATTTGTCCGTGTAATAAATCACTCCATATGGTTCTTTTTCCACTTCTCCATCTTCTGTAACGTATTTTACTGTACCATGCTTTTTACATGCGAAGTAGAGTGCAACCAACGGATTCGTAGTCAAATCCAAAAGACGAGTACACATCCCATAATGCTGGTACTTAGTCATAATATCAAACATCGAATTCAAGTCCCTAAATTCTGTTGGTGACTTCTGCAATGGTATCTGCATCAATTTATGTTCAATACTCAGCATATCATCTCTAAATATACTCGGCTCAATATCCCAAAATTCAGTCTCCTGACCCCTGAAATACAATTCAGTGGAAGTTCCGTCTTGAGCTTCCTTCGTCTCTTTTACCTGTCTTATCATTTCAATAAAAGAACTAACTGAATCAATCAATGTTATATTAGATTCATCAATTTCTTTATATGCCACTTTATCTACTCCTTTGCAAACTAAACGATTATCCTTTGAAGTGTTTTGGCTAGCAGTGCACCACCTGCCAAATTAGCGCTCATAGTATATAAAATATCAAAAATTACACTTACGAATTCTTTCACTTTACTTCCCATGGCGTCATCTCCCTTCGCTTTTATTACTATCTTGACAACAGATACAGTAAATAAGACTACAAGCGATGAAATAGCAATTGGTGCAACTAACCCTTGCACTGCAAGCCAAAACACTTCAAAGTATGGTAAACAATAATTTAGTGGCTTAAATCTTGATGTTTGAAACATCAAACTCACCAGACATCAGTTTAGGTAAAAGAGTGTCTCGCATTTGCTTTAATGCTTCGTTTTCTTGGCAATTTGCAAATATTTTTTTTGTAATGTTTCGAGCAATACTATCAAATATTTCTATATCTTCTTTTGAAGCAACATAGATAGAATGTTTGATTATATGAGTTACCTTAATACTTGGTTGAACAGAACCAATATTGTATGCTACTAAGTCGTTTTTTATGTAATTCAGATATTGATACAAGTAGAGTGGTGATATATCTTTTGTTCTAAATCCTACAACATTTTGAGCAATGCAGCCTATAGTTCCTAGAAAGATTTTCATTTCAGCCAAACTACCTACAGTTGAAATGAGAATATCATATTCTTTAGGGTGTCCACTTCTGAACCAATTATTGTATGTCTCTTTGGAAACGTATTTAGTACAGTTGGTGTAATCAATTATTCTTGAATTACTGGATAATGCTCTAACATCTATTATTGGATAGTCTGTTGGTTCGTCAGATAATGGTGGTGTTTTCCCTCTGTTATCGACACTTTCAATTAAGTCGCCTAATTTAATGTCACTATTATCAAGAGAATCTATAGAATGACCAAACATATTTACGAATAAGGCACTTAATTGTTCCTCTAAATTATTGTTTATCGTAGAATTCAGTTCTATTTTTTCATCTAAGCTCCTCAAAACACTTGCTATTTTTCTTTGAGTATCTATATCAAATATCGGCACTTCATATTGCATTATTGAAGTCTTATCGCCTCTTGGCATTTTTGTGCCTTTTGAAGTTGCCATTGAATAGGCAAAAAAATCATCATTAGCAAGTATATAGTAGAGGAAATCTCCATCTATGTTTGAATTTCCTTGAAATACTAAAACATCATTTGAACAACCACCATCACATTTCGCTTGCCATATTTTCTTAAAATATGGTCTGATGTTAGATACAAGGATATCTCCTTTTTTATATTCCTGAGTTAACTGAACTGTGGGAAGAGAGCTTGCCTCCGTAACCCCTCCTTTATTTGGCAACATATTTTCAGTAGATATATATGTTTTCAAGGTAAGTTTTGACACATCAACTTTCCCCTTACGAAAAACGCAAATATCCGACAACTTACATTTCATACCCAATCGCCCCCAATTTCTTACGAATTTCTTCTTCCAATTCATGAGACTTTGCAAACATATCTGAAAGCTCTGATGTAAGGCGTGTCATCTTTTCTTCAAATGGTTCTCCATCATCCGGAGTTTCTTCAATACCAACATATCTGCCCGGTGTAAGAATAAAGTCCTGCTTTTCGATTTCATTAAGATCTGCTATAGCACAGAATCCTTTCACATCTTCAAGCTTACCATCTTGAAATGCTGTAAATGTACCAGACAACTTCTGAATATCTTCATCGGTAAAATCTCTATGCTTGCGGTCAACCATATAACCCATCTTGCGGGCATCTATAAATAAAGTTTTACCTTTCTGCTTTTTGTTCTTAGAAATAAACCAAAGTGTAACCGGAATTGTAACGCTATAAAATAACTGCGTAGGAAGTGCAACGATACCTTCCACAAGATCAGCCTGAATAATATTCTTTCTGATTTCTCCCTCACCACTAGACTGAGATGATAAAGCTCCATTAGCAAGCACAAGACCGATTTTTCCATTCGGTGCAAGATGATGTATCATATGCTGAATCCACGCATAGTTGGCATTTCCTGCTGGCGGCGTTCCATATTTCCATCTAACATCATCTTTTAACTTGTCTTGTCCCCAGTTTGAAAGATTGAAGGGCGGATTTGCCATAATAAAATCAGCTTTAAGCGTTTTATGTAAATCATTGAAAAATGTATCTGCCTGATAAGGTCCAAAATCTGCATCGATACCGCGAATAGCCATATTCATTTTTGCCATCTTCCAAGTATCTGCATTAGACTCCTGACCATAAACTGCAATTTCGCCACGCTTACCACTATGTGCCTGAATAAACTTTGCACTCTGAACAAACATACCACCTGAACCACAACATGGGTCATATACACGACAATTTTTGAATGGTTTCAAAATAGCAACGATTGTTTTAACGATACTTGCAGGAGTATAGAATTCGCCACCCTTAACACCTTCATATGCTGCAAACTGCTGAATACAATACTCATATGTTCTGCCAAGAAGGTCTTTGCTTTCTTCTGTATCGCCCATATCCATATTGGTGAAAAGATCAACAACCTCGCCTAATACTCGCTTATCCAAATCTGGACTTGCATAATTCTTTGGAAGCACATTTTTAAGAGTTGTATTTTCCTTTTCAATAGCTCTCATTGCCTCGTCGATAACAGTACCGATTTCTGGAGTATGTGCTGCGGAAGCAATCTTGCTCCAACGGGCATCCTCCGGTACAAAGAAAATATTATCTTCTGCATATGCATCCTTATCATCTTCAAAGCCATCACCCTCTTCAACAAGCTGTTGATAGCGTTTTTCAAATGCACTTGATATGTAACGCAGAAAAATAAGTCCTACGATAACCTTTCTGTATTCTGCTGCTGGAATGTGTCCCCAAAGAACACAAGCCGCATCCCATATTTGTTTTTCAAATCCAATATTAGCATTATTTTGAACTGCCATTTATAAATTCCTTTCTATTAGCACCTTGCTATATTTATCTGTACATGTTTCTTCATTTTGCAATATCACTATCGTTCTATTTCCACAATATCATCAAAGCCACATTTCAATTCAACACATATCCTAGCTAAAATATCTAACGATACTTGTTGGTCGTTGTTCATTTTGGTAAATGTACTTGGTGCTATCTGTGTTTTCTTTCTTAATTCAGTTTTCGTCATATCCTTATCAATTAACAACTTCCATAAAGGTTTATAAGTTATTTTTACTTGATTTTCTGACATGTTATTTCCTCCGATTATCACGTCAAATAGTCTTTTATTTTAGTCTTATTATATCATTTGTTTTTCACTCATGCAATTTTAACTTTTGAGTTCTCGAAATTAAGAATATAATTTGTAACCAAACATAAAAACAAAAAGCTCGCAAATGCCCATTTTACTAGGCTTTGCGAGCTTTTGAAAATTATTCAAACTCTTGGGCAGAATGATTTATCTGGCTGTTTCTTGGTACACATTTGTTCATTTCATTCTTCATATTCATCTTATTTTTCACCTTTGTGTACCTCGTCTAGAATTTTTAGAGCCAAAATGGAGCCATTTCAAACTCATCATATAGTATTATTTGTAGGTTCCAAACATCAAGAAATATTTTCAATATCCTTTTCAATATCCCTTATTTCACGCTTCATTATTCTATGAAACTGTATTTCAACAAAATTTTCATCTTTATCAGACAAGTCCATCTGATATATGTCTGATAAAATAGCTTTCTTATCTTCCAATTTTAAAGCATCTAGATTGGGAATATACTTAGTCTCGTGCAATGCCATATGCATTTCCGCATATGTCCTAACAAATCTCTTTATTTTAATTTTACCTTCTAATTTATATCGTTTAATCAATTTTTGCACAACATCATCTAAATGAAAAAGTAAACTTAAATCTGTTATTTGAGAATAGAAAAATAGCCAACCATACTTGTGTTTTTCAAGAATAAAACCTGTAATCTTCAAATTTAATTTCCATTGTAAATATCCAATATTTTCTTTTTTTATTGTTCTAAACAATTCTTCTAAAGATTGTTCTATTTTTAATACACTACTTTTCCTTACCGTTACTTCACTATCATTTAAAACGTAACCTAAATATTCAAATGATTTTGTTACAAATCCCTCATCTTTCTTTTCGTTTAATTCCAATCCAAGTTTTTTTATATCATCACATATATTTTTCTTTACATCAAAATATTTATCTTCATTAACCAATATTAATATGTCATCAACATATCTGTAATATGATATGTAATCAAGTTTTCCATATTTTGTGTCAATATCCTGCATATATATGTTAGCCAAAGTATTTGAAATAGGCAATCCCTCAGGAACCCCTCTTGTCCTTTCTCCCTTTACAGTCTTTTCCTTTATAGGATAAAGCAGTGCCTCTGTTCTAATCGCGTTCCAAATAATTGAAATAATTTCAGTTTTATGTATTTTTCTTTTTATTATTCTAATCAACTTATCTTGATTTATTGAGCCATAAAATGATTTCACATCCAACTTTATAAAATGTGTGTACAATGAAATTTTTTAGAAATATCATCTATAACAAGTTGCGGCATCATGGTCTTACATTTATCTCCATATACCCCCACCAACAATTCATTTAACACTGATGCTGTTAACTTATCTCTTAGAGTTGGTACACAAATTGCTCTAGGCGGTTTAAACGGTCCTTTCGTAAATAAAAGTTGCTTATATCTTGTAAAATGATAAGATCCATTCATAGATTTTCGGATAATAATTTCAATATTCTCATTCAAATTTTGTTCAAATTTTCGAGGTGACACTTTATCCAATCCGACAGAAGGCTTATCTTTTACCTTTTCTTCATAATGTTCAATAAGATGTTTTCTGGTAAATAATTTTTTCCATAAGTACGATGCCTGCATCTATAACACTCCACATATCCAATATAAAACTACTGGCAATAATATAACACATATTTTTAAAAGTAACCGCCAAGCTACATTACAATAATATCTGCGCCTTACAAATTTCCATTTCTTATCTCTATATTCGCCAGAACTACCATGAACTGTCTCATAATAATCAAATGATATATGATTACTACTTGAATCTAGTAAGGCGCAATACTTATTATATATGTTCTTAATTGACTCTACATCATCAATATCAATACTCTTTAATTCAAATTCAAGTTTTTGTAACTCCGTATAATTTTTCCTATATTCTCTAGCATGCTCTAAATATTTTTGTCCATTCAAATATAAAATAACAATAAGCAATGATATTGTCATAAATACTGTCATCAAACTTAACTTCTCATTACTATTCAATAATGAAAGTATAGAAAATATAATTGTAACACATGAATAATAAATGTTAATCCCCTGAAAAAATGCTTCTTTGTTTATTAATCTCTTTTCAGCATTAACTCTCGAAATTCTTGTTGTCCATATTTGATCTGGTAAATTTTCATATTTTTCCAATTTATACCCTCCTAAAAAAGTATTAGGGTCTCTATATACTAAGTGCAACACCTTCATAAGAAAGCCTATGAAATCTTTACAGATTGTTAATTACGTTATCTCCTAAGCGGAAATCATAACTTGCGTTATAAACCCTAATACAATATTATTTTATCACATCATACTATTATTCTCAATCCATCCTTCCCATTATCTTGTCCCATAAGACCTGTCATACCGCCTTATCT
>OHKX01000269.1_pt1 | contig 34557 bp, 28 predicted proteins | sample 1568921 | NCBI WGS metagenome assembly OHKX01 (sample SAMEA3879564, study PRJEB24766) | human gut metagenome | biome: human-associated habitat; feature: feces | place: USA | collected 1985/1987
CGTACCTATTCTGATCAACCTTTATGGTTGTATCATTATAAGCCGTTCCTTGCTGTACCACAGCATTATTGTCGTACCTATTCTGATCAATTCTTACGGTTGATTCTGTATATTGTTGTGTGGCTTTAATTCTATATGATTTTGCCTTTGGATACTGTTTTACATAAAGTGATTTATTATGCAATACTATCTCTGATGATAAATCAAGATTATGTTCGTGAGCTCCATATTTAGAATTAATGACACCATCACTCATAACACATTCTCCTAGTTAATTTTAACTTCATCAGGTTTAGTGGTAAGCACAGAATAAATGCTTGTATCTTTCGGAAATTTATCTTTAAAAGCAAGTATAGATTTACCGGCTACAATAATTCCCTCACCCTCATTACTGTTGGTAATTTTCTGTAGCTGTCGAGGAGCAAGATTGAAGATATGGGCGATTTCTTCTCTGTCAGACGTTGACTGATTTAAAAGTAAGGCAAATTCTGTGTTACTCAAAATGCGTCGTGCAGTATCTGATAACAGCAAGTCCTCAACATTTTGCGTAATTCCGGTTGGTATAGCACCCCACTTTCTTGCACGCTTCCAAAGCTCAAAGAAAAATTCGGCTGAATAATCGTCTTTAAAGAATAAATAGAATTCATCAAAGTATAACCAGGTGCGGATTCCCTTTTCTCTGTTTTCAGTAATCTTATTCCAAATAAAGTCAGTACAAATGAGCATACCCAATGTTTTCATCTGTTTACCAAGATCCCGAACATCGAAGCAAATAACCCTGTTGTTAAGATTAACGTTACTTTCGTGCGAAAACAAATTAAGGTTGCCGGTTACATATCTTTCAAGTGCTACCGCAAGCTGCTGAGCTTCAATTTCCGGCTGTTGTTTGAGTATATTCCAAAAATCCGGAAATGTAGGCATTTTTGCCTTTTTTGAGTTGTCGCTGAAATACGGTAAATAAGTAAGATTAACACACCGGTCAATAATAGAGAGTGTCATATTGGACAATCCCTGCTTACCCCCTGCTATAAGCTGTACCATCGAAATAATAAAATCTGATTTTAGAGATACCGGATTTTCGCTGTCTGCGTAATTTTCGTTAATGTCAAACGGATTAATATAGTTATTGGATGCCAAACTGAGGAAAACATTTTGTCCGTTCAGCATTTTAACAAGAGGACTGTATTCACGCTCCGGATCAAGGATTATAATACTGTCATTTGTCGAGAGAAAAACATCAAGAATTTCACGCTTTGAAGTAAATGACTTACCGGAACCCGGAGTACCCAAAACTACTCCATTTGGATTTTTTAATGTTTTTCGGTCAAATGATATAATATTACCGGATACTTGATTGATTCCATAATAAATACCACCACGCTGAAATAGTTCCTGAGTGGTGAACGGAATGAACATTCCTGCCGATGCAGAGGTAAGTGTTCTTGTAACAAACGGTTTTAATTCGTTCGCACCGATAGGCAGAGAAGTGTTTAACCCTTCTCTCTGAAGATATGTAATCTCGGTGACTTCACAACCGTGCTGGCGACTGACACCCTTAACTCTTTCAATGTTGTCAGCAAGAGCATCTTCATTGTCTGCCATTACAGTAATAATAACTGTAGATACAAACATCTTCATTCCTGCTGAATTAATTGCTTCCCTCAATTCCTCAGCTTCATCAATACTGTACTGTACTTCTCTTGGAACAAGAGGAACATCATTATATTTTGCAGCTTTTCTTTGAATTTCAAGCACCCTTGTTTCCATTTTTGAGAGCTGACTATCTACTATATCCAGAGCTTGTGCCTTATCTACTGACTGTAAATGCAAATTAATTGCCATTTGACAGTTAATATCTGATAAGTCCTCAACATATTTATCAGTTATGCTATTCGGAAAATCTTTAATATATAGAACAGCACCTACACTGTTTCCGCATACAAAAGATTTCTTTGTAAATTCAAGTGAATTTGGAATAACATAATCCTTTGTTGTAAGATTTGAATTGAGCAAATGAGAATATTTGAAATCAAACGATTCATAGGGATGAAAAAATTCGTAAATACTACGACATCTTTCATACCCACTTAATTCAGCTGCGTGACAACCCATATTTTTGAAATTCTGAATAGTATCGGCAATAACACGGCTCAGGTTCGCCGATGCTTTCTCATAATCATCAGCTTTCTGTGTAACAGTAAGGTATTTGCTTGAAATAAGATTGTTATTGCTGTTTGAGCTGGCCTGCATCATTATGTTGTTTCTCTCCTTACGGAGATTATCGAAACCGTCAGAAGTCGGCTTTAAGAGCATAGTACGCTTAAAAGCATCTGCGTTTACATATCTGTTGATAATTGATACTTGTATTGATGTATCCGGGCCATAATATTCCAGCAATTCGCAATAATGCTGAAAAATAGACAACTGATCATCTTTGTTGGCTGTCTGATAATTGATGTCATCAAATCCAAAAGTAACAGAATATTCTCCGTTTCCGAGTTCACAAATACCATCCTCATACATAAGATTGTAGCTTATTGCATTTTGGATTGATTGTGTACCTTTTTTATGTTTTACAACAGGTGGTTCATTATTTTCATCTCTCTTATGGCCACCAAAAACGCTACGTCTAATTAGATGCCAAGTGCTCTCGGATTTGCCTTTGGATTTGTTTTCTCCTGTTTTTTGATCCGTATTCAAGTCTTGATTCGACACATTCATCTCCGGACTTAATTTTTCTGTTTTTCCGCTTCCATTCAAAATCTATGTCCTCCTTTATATAGTAATCTGTGTTGCATATGTTTACGCAATACCGTCTTTGTTTTTTACCGTAAAAGTTAATCATTAACTTTAACAATTCTCCAAATGACCGTCCTTTGTATTTGAAAAAACCAAAAGCAACGATAGGAGCAGCCGTAAATAAACATATGTAACCGGTAATTTCAACTCCTATTTGCTGATACAATAAAAAGAAGATTGGAATTACTACAGCAAAACAAATAAGAATGCAAATGATCTGTTTACCGGATAAACCAAAGAATATTTTGCCTTCATATTCCGTGATTTCCTTATGAATTTTTGCTTCTAACATTTTTTATAATTCACCTCTTTATGATTTAGTGTCAGCTTTGAAAGCTGACACTAAACATATAGTTACATAGCGTGACATATTGAATTTGCCCATTTTTGTGTTTGAAACGCAGTTACAACAAATAAAATAGAGTAGAATAAGATTGAACCGAGCATACTCCATAAAGCCCCCCAATCTCCCTGGGTAATATTTGCTACAGAATTTATCTGCGTAACAAAGATAGAATAAAAAATACCCTTGATTAATATAAGCAATGCACCCTGTAAACACACAGAAAAAAATGATTTTATGAAGTTTGGAGCTACATTAAAATGCTTAGATAAACAGGTAGAGAGCGGAATAGGTGACACAGCCGTATATACAAACAACTGGATAAATCTCGCTAAGAATATAATTTTCACAATCAAAATGCCAAGACAGGAAATGAATATAAACAGACAGGATACTAAGAAAAATCCAATTTGTCCTAAAATATCCCACCAGTTTGGAAAAGCATTTTTTATACCATTGTACAGTGCATTTGGATCGAATACTCCGTGAGGTAGAGAATTAGAAATAATCTGTGTAATGTTATCTCCTAAGTTCATTAAAAACCCACAGATTTCTGTACTATTGTCGATAACGAGCTTGCATAAAATAAGCTTTACTAATACATTGATAACTAATCCTGCACCCATAAATCCGGTAACATTACCTACACGCTCGGATAATTGAGCAAACTCTAATAGAGCAAAAACGCAGAGCAACGAATATCCAATTGGTTTAATCGCTGTTGCTGTATTATTGATAATAGTTGTTAGCATTGTATCTGTTGCACTACCCGCATAAGATGCAAAAGTAGTACCAACACTAAAAACAGAATCAAAAAAGAACTGAAAAAGAGCTACAATTTGATCTATCATATCATCACTCTTTCAGTTTAAAATGTAATACTGTTGATATATGCTCCTGCTGCGGTAATGAGTGCTCCACCTACCACTTGCCAAATTCCGCTCTGAATCTGTGGTGCTTCCTTATTTTTTAGGCCGAGGCCAAGAATAACCGCACCGATGACAAGCCAGATTGCACCACCGGCAAGAACTGCTTTCTGAAGTAATCCCATAATTGCACTAAAATCCATAGTTATACACTCCTTATAGTTTTATAATTTTATTATTTTATATTTTTATATTAAGATTATCACAACTAAATAGCATCATCTAGTTCAATAGATATAATCTTACTTGTGTTCTCAAAGAATTTCTCGACAACACTAGTGTGAAGTAAATCATTTCTCATATCAAAAGTAAAATCATTACCCTCACCATCAGCTAATAATTTATATCGCCTATGTTTTTCAAGAGGATATTTTTTGCTTTTGAATGGATTTACACCTGACACGGTAACAATACATTCATCACCGGGAATTTTTTCGAGTTCTGCGGAATCAAGTAAAGCACGGCCAAGATTGCTATCCTGTGTTCCGTATGAACCGTGGCTACCTTTAGTTTCATTAGTTTGTCTTTGATCTATTGTCATATTACCAAGAATTTTCGATACATACTCATTAGTAGACGGTTCTTTACCGCCAAGATAAACAAATGAATCACAGTTACCTACAATCGTTTTCCAGTTTGCCTTATCAATAGCTTCTATCTGAGTTAAAGTCTGAAAAATAAGCATCATAGAAATACCATAAGAACGCATCGTTGAAATGTATCTTTGCAGATTCGGAATATGTCCTATATTTGCAATTTCATCACCGATAATCTGAATTGGTACAGGTAACCGTCTTTTAGACTGTTTTTTAGCAAGACTGTAAAAATGCTCAAGCATTAACTGATAGAAAATACAGACGATAAAATTAAAAGTAGTATAGGTTTCCGGGACTATCAAAAACAATGCTGTTTTTTCTTTACCGATAGCACCTATATCAATCTCATTTGCCGACATGAGTTTTCTTACATCACTTATAGCAAAAGGGGCTAATCTAACACCGAGAGATACAAGAATACTCTTTGCTGTTTTACCACTTGCAAGCTTAAATATGCCGTACATATAAGAAGCCAAACAATTCGGATCTGTTTTTTTTAGATCGAGAAATAGAACATCAAGTCCTGATACAAAATCTTCATCGTCTTCCCTTGCAGACGCTATTTTCAGCAATTCGAGAACGCTGTTTATATTTTGATCTTCAGGACGACACTCTAAAATTATGTAGGCAAAAAGAGCAGACAGTAAAGCTTTTTCTGATTTAACCCAGAAATCATCACCGTTTTTTGCAGCAGCATCTGCTTCAGCAGAATTAGTATTTGCAAGCAAATTGTCAACAAGAATTAGAATATCTTTTTCTGAATGTATGTACTCAAAAAAATTAAACTTGTCTGACTTTGACATATCTTCAAGGTTCAAAACCTTGATTTTATATCCGTTCTTTGCGAGCATCTCTCCACAATCTCCGAATAATTCACCTTTAGGATCTGTTATTATGTACGATGTATTAAGCTGACATAAGTTAGGCTTTACGATAAATCGTGACTTACCTTTACCGGAACCACCTATTACAAGGACATTTTTGTTGCGGTTATATAAGGGATTTTTCATATGGGGAGCTAAACTAAGGCTTTCCGTGGCTGACAGGATTATATTATTATCCTTGTTGGAATCTATAAAAGGCTTAATATCTTTTTTAGTCCCCCATTCAGCTGTTCCGTGTTCTTTGCCTCGCATAAAATTTTTACGACTTGTAGCAATATAGGCATAAGCTAACAGAACTGCTAAAATCCCTACTATACTCGGCAGCATAAATTCAGATTTAAAATTCAAAGTAAATGGATATACTGTAAAATTAAAAAAACAATCCATTACTTGAGATAATCCACCTATGATATTAGACCCACAGTTAGAAACAACATATAATTGTGCCGCTCTGTTCACAGATAAGAAAATCAAAATAATTGATACTATGAGAATAGGAATATCAGATTTTTTAAATTGCTTACCCATATGTCACCTATCACGTTCCTTATTTTTATTCTTATTAAGTTCCTGCGATTTTTCTTGAGCAACCTTTTCATTATGTTCTTTCGCTTTTTGTGTTGCCTTCTCCGCCTTATCAGATAAAGATTGTTCGGATGTTTTATCTGACTTATCCAAATCTCTGTCTTTATTGGCCAAAGCATTGGCAAGAGCATCAGCTATAACAACTGTGTCTGTGCCCTTAAAAAACAAATTAAAATCCTTGGTGTTTTTGTTTTTCATAACGCTGAAATCAACACCATAGTTTTTGAGAATGTTTTTTACAGCCTTAATGTCAACACTTGAAACCGGAATATGATCTAAAGCCATATTTTTTCCAGTTAAATTCTTAATTGACTGCTTTCCTCTTGCCTTCATAGCTTTTTCCATAGGAGTCTTGCTCTTATGATTCTTAATAGTTTTGCATAACTGTTTGATGATAGAATAAATTATTTCTGTAGTCATCAAAGCGGCCTTAGAACTAACCTGTAAAATCACTTGAGAGGCTTCCTCTCCTGCCATCAATCCTCACCCCCTTCATTAAAAATTTTTTCGTAATCTTCAATTGTCTTTTCTTTAGGAAAAAGCATCTCAAACTCATTAACTACGAGCGTTAAGGAATATACTTTTTCTCCATCAGAATTAACATAGTCAGAAGATTGCAATGATCCTGTTATCCTTACTTTTTTACCCTTTGAGAGAAAATTATAAATATTCTCTGCTATTGAGTTAAAGGCTACACAAGGGATAAAATCAGATTCTCTCTCTCCCTCTGAATTCTTATAATTTCGCTGTACCGCAAGTGAAAACTTGCAATACAATTTGTCCCCTTTTGCAACAAATTTAGGATCAGCCGTCAAACGGCCAATAAAAATGCAACAGTTAAGCACGATATTCCCCCTTTTTATTTACAATTGCATCTGCCATACTAATATTTGAAGCTCGCCTGATTACAATTATATTTTTTTCAGTTAAATGCTTATTTGTTTTCAATATAACCGTACTTAAAGTATTCTGAAAAGCATAGAGTTCTTTATCATCAAGAATTCTGCAAATCAAACAATCTGATTCTTCACTGTCATAAAGAAGAAGATACCCTGTGCCATAGTTCTTATATATACGGTAAAAATTAAATGTAATTTTTTGATTTCGAGCAAACACTACCGCAGTAACTTGATTATTCATTCTTTGTTTTCCCTTTTATTTTTCTGATAAAAAGCATTACAGCAGCACTTAATATTGCAACTACAACTATAACTAAGATAGGATTTATTGTATTTTCAACACTGCTTTTATTTTCATCTGTTGTTGACGGAATCTCAGATAATCTCTCGGCCGTCACAATAAGTCTGTGGCTGTTAACACCGTAAGGATAGCAAGTAATTAAACTGATTAAATCCTTATGGTCATCAACCGATAAAAGAGAAATATTGTCCGGCTTAACTATATTTTTTGCCGTGACCTTATATATAAGCGTTTCATCGAGTACAGATACTTTGATTTCATCCCCTATAGCCAAATCGTCAAGGTTATCAAAGAATACCTGTGTAGGATAACCCGTGTGTGCAGACAAGACAGAATGATTTCCAATACCACCTATAGGAAATCCGGTATTAGGAATGTGGGCAACGCCCTTTTCAAGGACTTTATCCGTGTCACCGTGATAAATAGGGAGCTTAACATTGATTTTGGGTATATCAATGTAACCTATAAGTCCATCGCCAAAGTTAAGTATGTTATCGTACCCATCAATTACGCTGTCTGAAGAATATGTAAAATCATTAACAAGTTTACTTAAATTATGATTGTATTCCTCAGCATCAGTAAAATACTTTGATTTACTATCTTTTAAGTCTGCAACCTTAGATTTATAATTATCAATCGTAGATAAAGCAAAACAGTTATTTATTGTATTGGAAATCAATGGATAAAGTACAAATCCAAAAGCTACAATCAAAAATATTATTCCAATAATTAGAGAGCCTTTTTTTGCTTTTTTCATTGCACTTCACCTATTAATTACCAAATTCAATTATTTTGTCTTTACTTTTCTACGGATAATCAATGTAATAATACCGCCCATAGCAAAAACTGTGCCGAGAATGTAGAACATAACTGTTCCTACACCGCCTGTCTGCGGAACAACAACCTTTGTATCCTTAACATCAACGCTTGCTGTACCGTCTGTCGGGCAGTTTGTGATGTACGAACCGTCAACAAATGTTGCACCGTATGTAACATCAATAGTTACCGGAATAACCTTACCGTAGATGTTGTAGCCTGTAGGAGCTTTTGTTTCGACAATATAATATTTACCGCTTGCAAGTTTGATTTCTTCTTTACTTGTGTTGTAGTAAGTAACCTTGCCTGTCTTGTCGGATACACCGCTTGCAATGGCATTTGTAAGAGCAGTTGCATCCTCTTCTGTTTTAAAAAGGCTGAATTCTGCACCTTCGAGAGCCTTGCCAGCTGTATCTGTCTTGTTAGTTGTAACTGCAAAAGAGTAAACATAAACTGTATTACCGTTTACTTCTGATTCAACTCCGTTCTTGTTAGAATAAACGAGCTTCGTTTCTGAGTTTGGGTTGCCTGTCTTTCCTGCTACAGCGTACTTATTGAGCTTTGCTGAATAAGTTACAGATGTATAAGTAACACCTTCTGCATAAAAGTCATTCTTCTGGAGATAAGCGTTTGTGAGAGCTACATTAAATGTTGTAGCTTTACCATCAACTTCTGAGGTTACATTGAGAGCATAATCAGTTGAAGCAAGGTCAGCAACCTTACCGCCCTGTGCGTTGAGAAGTGCAACCTTTACGCTGTCCTTGTCGAGAGTAAGACCGGCTGACATTTCATCATATACGGTATATGATTTAAGTTTCATTTCTGATGAACCGGCAGTTGATGACTTGATTTCAAAATTCACTGTGTCACCAAGGCTTACATCGGTAAAATTAACATTATCCTTTGTGCTGTTGGTGATAGTCTTGCCTGTAACAACATCACCGTCATTTACCTTTGTTGCGAGGTCAATATCATTCACAGAATAAACCCAACCGTTGTTGTAGTATGGGAGCGATACAACAGAGTTTGTAACGCTTTTAACACCGGCAGGATAGTTAGTAGCCTTGATATAATACATACCCTGAGCAAGGCTTGAAAAAGTCTTTTTAACCGAGGTTGCAGAGGTTGTAAATGTACCAACCGTTGAAGCGGTTGACGGGATTGATGAAAGACCGTCAAGAGCTGAGAGAACATTCGATGTCTTTCCGCTTAAAATCTCATCAGAGATTGACGGAATGAGTGAATCATAGCCTGTCTTATACGGATTTTCGGTTGTTTTGAGTTCTGCAACTTTGTACACCGTAAATGTGTATCCGGGTTTTGAACAATTGAGTGTGAATGAAACCTTCTTTGTTTCATCAAGAGCGTTGTTGTTTGTTGTGGCACTTGCAAATGGGATTGCAGTAAATACCATCATAACTGCAAGCATTGTTGCTGTCAGAATTCGTGTGATTTTCTTTTTCATTTTTGATTTTCCTTTCGTGATTTTTTATATTTCTTGCTACCGTGTTTATGGTAGTCATAGATGAAAATTATAGCCATTGCTCCGAGTGCCACGGCAACGAAGTAAAACGGAGCAATTCCACCGCCGCCTGTTTGAGATAAAACGGATTTGTTATCGGCAACGGGTAAAGATATGTTAAGTGTGTTTTCATTGTCGGCTGAAATTGTAAATTCAACCTTTTTACCGTATGGCATATAGCCTGACGGAGTTACAGACTCAACAAAATAGTAATCTCCTACCGGCAGTTTACGGATTAACAGAGTGCCGTTTGTTGCCATACAGTCAGTTGCAGATTCAGATTCAGAGAGGTACATATAACTACCTGTGCCGTTTTGAATGCATCTGACGGGTGTGTCATCTGACTTGTAGAGCTGCCAACCTGATCCGCCAAGAGCTTTTGTGCCGTCTGTTTTTGTGAGCTTAACCGAGCCTGTTTTTACAGTATTTTTGATACTTGCAAAGGTTACGGTATCAGTATCAAGCGTGACGGTTACACTTCGTGGCTTATTGTACTTATACGGTAAAGAATAAGTGCCGTCATCGTTCAGAACACCGAGTTCTGATACCTTATATTTGAGCAATTCGTCATTGCTGTTATAAATCGGTAAGTCTGAAATTTCAGGACTTAAACCTTCAAGGTTTGTGCTTACTTTTTCGTTAAACCCTGTGTCAGCACAGCTTATTTCAAAATACAAACCGTCCACAACATCATCTTCAGATGTTTTTTGTACCTGTAACGAACCTGTTTTTACGGTGTTAACACAATCATATGTATAGTTGTATTCATCGGTATCATAGATTGTAAATTCGACTGCATCTTTCACTTCATAACGGCTCGGAAACTTGTATGTTCCGTCTGACTGTTTAATGCCGATTTCGGTCAGTCTGTAGGTGATTGGAAAAGCATTTAGGTCAACTACATATGGCAGAATTCCGTCAATTTTATTACCGTTGACATCATAGAACTGCTCATTGTTCGTACTCGCTTTACCGTTTTTGTCGGTAGTCAAAACGATACTTGTAATCTCGTTTCCGTCTGCATCATAAGCCATAGGAGTAGGGATAAGGTCATCGCCGTATTCTCGTTCATCGTCAAAAGACTCAAGCTTAAAACTCAAACCCTCGATAACTCCGTCCTCGGAAGTCTTATTGATGTTAATACTTCCTGTTGCAGGAGCGTTGTACACGGAATAATTAAGAGTAGATGTTGTTCCGTATTTGTTGGCAGTCTTACACTCTGATTCAGCCTTTTCAAGGTAATTTTCGGGGAAGTAGTAACTGCTTCCGCCGAGAAAACCTTTTTCAATAACCTTATATTTTATAGGGATACAAATTGCTGAGTTCGGAACGGTCAGACAGCTTTTGAGTTTTTCGCCGTACCTGCTGTAATAATTAGCTGTTCCGCTTGAATCTGTGACTATAGACCCGTAGTATTTACCGTTTTCGTCCTGTACCTCAAACCAAACTCCAGACACTTTACCGTTGTATGAGCTCTTTTTAACAGTTAAATCCGTTTCGGGAACTGTGTTTTGAAAACTGAATGTAACGGTTTTGCTTTCGTCAAGCGTTAAAGACTTACCATTAGCATTTGATTTTGCTTCTGATGATTTGCCATAGTAGTATCTTGAATAAGCATTCTCACAATTGCTGAATACAGCATTTGAAACACCTTCATAATATGAGCCTTTGTAGCTGATTGCATTTTCTTTCTTTATTGTCCAAGTGTAACCGCCATAGCTGTGAGATCCTAAAGTAGTCTTAAAACCAAGCTCCTTGACGGTATAGGTTATCTTGTTGCCTTTATCGTCATATACCCTCAAACCTTTAACAGTCGCTTCGCCGTTTTTATCGGTTGAAACTGCGTTGTACTCGTTGCCAAGGTTATCTGATATTGCAAACCAAAGATTTGAAACTATACCGTCTGTTGATGACTTCTTGATTTTGAGGTCAGCTTTTACGGCATCTTCATAAATCGTCTGAATAACGGCTGTTTCAACGGTTGAGTTTTCCTCATTTGTAATGACGGGATAAACAGTATCGTCAAGCTCATAGCCTGTCGGAGCGGTTATTTCTTTGATGTAATATGTTTTGCCGACATCTACCGATTTTGCAAAAGTCCCCTTGCCGTCAGCACTTGTTGTGAGCTTGTCATACAAGCTTGCACAAGCTGAATCAGAGTACAAGCCATATACAGCATTTGCAACACCTATACCTGACTGATTAAGCTTGTTAATGCCCACATATGCCTTTGCAGGCATTTCATCAATCGGTACATTGATAGGGGTGTTTGTGTCCTGAGCAAGACCGGCAATTTCTTCATTTATTACTCTGTAAAACACAACATCACTTAGCGAATACCCTTCGGGAGCTTTTTCTTCTTTAATTACAACAGTTCCAACTGGAATAGTAATTATTCCGCTTGCATAATAAAATTCATCCGAATGATATTCTTTTGAAAGATATTCTTCTGCAAAGTCAGCAAACCCGTTTGAGTTTGTTTCAATATACCAAGTACGCTTTAAGTTTTTGCTGTCAAGAGCAGGAGCTGTATCACCGGGTTTGACATTGTAATCTTTGTCAATCTCTTGTGCATAATAAGACACGCTGAAAACCGCACCGCCAAGACCTTGACTTGTTGTTTCGCCTGTAATTGCATTTTTCTTTTGAAGTATAATACCAACCGGATCATTTACTGGATCATCAGTACAGCTAAAGCTATAAATCTTTGTACCGTCTGCGGCTTTTTTGCCTGAATTCACAAATGTATAAACAGTTTCGTCAAGCTCATAGCCTTTTGGTGCTTTGGTTTCTTTTGCATAGTAAGAAGCTGATGCGTCAACATATTTACTGTAACTGCCGTAACCGCTTGCATTTGTTGTAATACTGCCGATTTTTTTGGTACAAGCTTTGTCTGTGTATATGCCGTACTCAGCACCCGACAAGCTGTAACAACCGTTGCCGGCTGTAAGTTCCGGGTTTGATGATGATTTTTGAAGTTGCAGCTTGACAACATCCGGAAATGTCAACTTAACATATCCGTCTTTAACTGCATAATTAGAACCTCGAGCAAAAGTCTGATATGATGCAAAGTCATTACTTGTAATTAAATACAAACTGTTTTTGCTCTTGATTCCATATTCCTTCAAAAAAGAGTTTTTCATTGTCACATTAACTGTCGTACCAAGATTTTTAGAACAGGTAAATGTTATCTTTTTACCGCTAACGCTGACCTTAACATTAGAATTGCTGACAATTACATCGGATGCTTTTGTCACCGATGCAGTCCCGTTAGAATCAGTCAGAGTAATTGAGTACTGTCCGTTGCTGTACGACATCTGATATGATTTAGCCGAGCTAAGTGATGATGCAGTATATGACGGATTTCTCACGGATTTTTTGCACCAAGAAACCATATTGTTGTATGCCGTTGTGACATTCGCAAGCGTAGTTTCTGCCGAACTCGTAGCCGTCATTGTATTTGCAGGTGTAAGTAACGGCTTACCGGTAACCGCTTCAAAAGTTGATGCGTTACGCTTGCCTGCAACAATCTCAAAAATCAAGAGCTGCGTTGCATAGTAATAATGAACCTTCTCTTTCTTTGCAGCTTCAAATCCGCCAAAGCCCCAAGCAAGTATCAGATTAACTGCATTTTGCTGTGCAGTAGTTAGCTGTTTCCAAGCTGCTGATTGAGATGTACTTTTTACAGTAGCAGAACTTGTTAATTCAGATGCTTTATCCGGTTCAATACAGTACGCTCTTTGTGTGTAGTCTGAAAAATTCAAGGCTTTTCCGGATGCAGCAAAAAAATGAACCTTAAAATTTTCCCAACCTTCATAATGCTGACTATGCTTTTTCCCGTTTGCGTCTATATAAGTATATTCAGCTGTTTTCTTGTATATAAAACCTTTGCCGTCTGCTCCACGATTGCCTTTAACCGTGGCAGCACTTACGGAAAACAAACCGACAGACAATGAGCCGATAATTACGGTTAAACATAAGAACACCGACAGCATTTTTTTAATTAACTTCATTTAAGTTTTTCTCTCCTTTCTGTAAAAAAGAAAATGAGTAATTTGTTCATAGGTGATGCTCTGCTAAAATTCATAATAACCTCCTACATATAAATTTTACTTTTTAGGGTTGACAAACTCTTTTTTACTATCCAACAATATTGAGATTGTATATGTAGTTAAGGTCAACATTTGTTGATATGCCGTTAATTCTACCGTTATCTGAATACTGCCACACATCACAAGTGATTGACGGCTTTATATACCATTCTGCGTTCCAAATGGAAATGCCGTTATTTTTTAAGGTTTTGCGATTGAGCAGATAGTCATAAACGCTTGCTGAGGAATACACACCCGATTTAAAGCCGTTGCTTTTGAGTTTGTTACAGAAATTGACTGCCATTTTTGTATAATTGCTGTTGCTTGTACTCATTGCAGGCTGATATTCCATATCGTAGTAAACAGGAAGTTCAAACTTTTTACCCTTGATACAACTAAGGCAAGCATCTGCTTCTGCTGTTGCCGTTGACGGTGACATTGCATAGCTGAACCAATATGCTCCGACTTTAAGACCGGCGGATTTTGCGTTTTTGTAGTTTGTTTCAAACATATTGTCTTTCTGACTTTTTTCTTTACCGTATCCGGCTCTTATAATCACATAGTCATAACCGGCTGATTTTACCTTGCCAAAGTCAATTGAACCTTGCCAAGTTGATACATCAATACACTTTGCAGCACTTCCCGAAACAGTTAATTTACATTTTGCTGTTTTGCCGTTGTAGGTTTTATATGTAATAGTCACCGTACCTTGTGATTTAGCAAACACCTTGCCGTTTGAATTGACGGTAGCAATCTTGCTGTTACTGCTTGTCCAATCAGAACGATAGCTATACGCATTACTGTTGAGAGTAGCCGTCAATGTTTTGCTCTGCCCAACCTTTAGAGTAGCCGAAGTGTAATTCAGACTAACACTTGATGGAGCAGATTTGACTGTTACCTTACAAGTAGCTTCTTTTCCATTGTTGAGCTTACATCTTATCGTTGTAGTGCCGGCTGTTTTTGCGGTAACAAGACCGCCTGACTTTTGGACGGGAGCAATTGCGGTGTTATTTGAGTAATAAAGTCTGTAGTAGGCTGCTGTATTGTTAGGAATACTGCTGTTCAAGTCATACTGTTCTCCAACACCAAGTGTTAAACTTGATTTGTTGAGAGTAATACTGTCAGCAAGTTTTTTAACCGTCACATTACAACTTGCAGTTTTGCCGTTGTAGGTCTTTGCCGTAATAGTTGTTGTGCCAACACCAACAGCAGTTATTTTGCCGTTTGAATCAACAGTTGCAATTTTTTTATTGCCTGTTGAAAATGTAACCTGAGATAAATTACCATTTGTCACAGTTGTACTTAAAGCATAAGATTCTGTTGTACCTAAGACTATATCCGTTTTATTCAGCTTAATGCCGGTCGGTACAGTAGTAGGCTTTTGAACAGTTGTAGGTTCTGTAACTGCTTCCGTTGTAGGCTCTGTTGTTGATTCTGCTGTTGTCGGTTGTTCTTCTGTTGGCTCTTTAATCAGACCTACGATAATCTTCTGTACAAGTGTTGAATCAACAACGGTAATCACACCGTCTTTATTAAGGTCATACAGCTTAATTTGTTTTTCATCAAATGTTGTCATACCTACAACATTCTTCTGAATAAGCGTTGCATCTTCGATTGAAAACTTTTTGTCTGTGCTTACTGCTCCTGCACTAAAGGCACAAAGGCTCACAAGAGTAGTGGCAGTAAGTAAGCCCGAAATAATCTTATTTTTCAGTTTCATAACTTCCTCCTTAAAGGGTTCTATATATATTCCGCAAAATTTGCGGTTTGTCACCCTAAAAATCAAAAAAATTTTAAAAATTTTTTAAAAATAAAAACCTTCTCATATATATTCCGTAAAAATCGGGTTTTCGCACCCCAATAAATGAAAAAATTTAAAAATTTTTTTTAAATTACTTTAAAAAAGAAAAATATCATAAAATCAGAGCGTAAAAAAAGCAGAGCCGTAGCTCTGCTGAGTTTTGCTATTTTATAGGCTGCCATTAAAAAGAGATACACTAATTACAACTGTCCACACTAAAAAGGCTATAATATTTATAATTACAACCAAACCTAATCCAATATTAAAAACACCTGAATTAAACGGCTTTCCCAATTGTTTAGATATAAGCCATAGATAGCCAAAAATAAAAGTAAAAAGACCACATATAAAGAATCCTGCTATTATTGTTATCCCTCCTTAAGGTAAAGAAACATCTTTAGCTGTTTCGCTATTACAAATTAATTGCATTAAAATAACCGCTCTGTTTACAACACAGGGCGGTTATTTCTTTACAGATAATACAATAAAACAATTTTGCGATAATACTATTTAACTATAAAGCAATAAATATTAACAGCTTAATAATACTCAACTTTACCACAACCCGAGCACTTTCTGCCGACTACTTTGGTTGTAGTTTCATAGTGCGATTTTTCGGGTACAGTTACAGTTTTTGTGCCGACCTGAACTTCAATAGTTTTCACTGTCCAACTAACAGGTTCTCCGTTAAGTGCGTGTTGTTCATTGTGTTCGCTACGGTTATCTGTAATATCTTCACCGCATACTTTACAAATTGCTCTGCCTTGTTTTTCATAAACCGGCTCTTCGTAGGTATAGGCTTTCTGATCTACTACTTTTACTTGTGTAGCCTTGGTAATATCCTTCCAGCTATGAGTATGCTGTGTCGGTTTTGGCTCTGATTTTGATGATTCATGCTTTGAACTTTCAGCCTTGGAGCTTGAAGAAGTGTCCTTTTTACTGTCACTTTTGGAACTCTCAGACTTAGAATTTGAAGAAGAATCAGATTTTTTACTCTCAGATTTGGAGTTTTCAGACTTAGAGCTTAAAGAACTGTTATTTTTCTTTTCAGCTTTTGAACTCTGAGAAGAATTGTTACTCTCTGATTTGTTTGTAGTATTTGATTTAATGTTATTGGCTGATTTTATTTCATCAGCATCAACCTTGATTTTTTTGCCGTTTTTACTTGTGATTTCGACTTTGCCGTCTGCATCTGTCTTTAACTTTTTGCCGCTTTCGTCGATTATATTGCCGTCCTTATCGACTTCAAGACCTGCATCAGTTACTGCTTTATCTGTTGCTGACATTGTAGGAGTTGTTGCGGTTGTTTCCTCCACTTCAACCGCAGAAGTAGTATTTAAAGCAGTATCAGCTGTTGCTGATTCCTGATTATTACCCCCACAAGCAGATAACATTGCCGATGAGCTTATCAATGCTGCCATTACCAGAGTAATTAACAACTTTTTCATTCTTGTTTCCTCCTTATTTGTTACTAATAATATGATATTTTAAATTTTATCACAATTAAAAAACTTAATCAATACTACTATGAGTATTAATTTGAGATATACACTACTTTGCATCGGCTGTACGAACCTACACGGGTTTTTAATTTATGCCAGTCATAACGCAAACCCGATGTGCCTACAAAACTACTATGACTGTACAGAAATTGTAAATTTAATAAAAATTTTTTCGACCGATATGAACTAAATAATGGTTTTTCACATAGCTAAAAATACAATTTTTAGCACCGCAGAAAAAAACGGTCGTTTTTTTTATGTACATTTGCAAAGATTTTCTGTGTACTGTATAATTTACCTATATCCTAAGATGATTTTGGTAAAGGAGAAACGATATGATATACGGGTACGCAAGAGTGAGTACAAAAAATCAAAATTTAAATTTACAATTAGACAGTCTAAAAAAATATGGTTGTGACAAAATTTATTGCGAGAAAAAATCCGGTGATTCACGAAAAAATAAAGACAGAGAGCAGCTTAAAGAACTGCTCTCTGTGATAAAAGAGGGAGATACATTTGTGGTTCATAAGTTGGATAGACTGAGCCGCACTTTGGTTCAAATTATTAACTTACTTGACTACTTTTCTAAAAATGGGATACTCTTTGTATCTATTTCAGATAATTTTGATACGTCTACTGCATACGGCAAAGCATTTTTAAATTTGGCGGCTGTTTTTGCTCAGCTTGAAGTTGATTTGAATTCAGAGCGTACATTAGAAGGCCTTGAATCAGCTCGTATGAGAGGGCATTATGGTGGCCGTCCTGGAATTTCCAAAGCTACACAAGCTAAGATGTATCAGATGTATTATTCAGGGGATTATCCGGTTGACGAGATATGCTACCAATGCCATATAACTTCCCCCACATTATATAAGTATCTTCGACTTTATAATCGTGATCCATCAACAAGGCCTGTTATTGTTGACGAAAACGGCAATGCAATACGGAAAGAACATAAAGGCAGACCACCGCTTAACTATAATGTCATTACAGAACTGCGTAGATTATACGACAATGATGGCCTTAGTATATCCGATATTGTAAAGCTAACCGGAATAAGTCGTACAACCGTAATTAAGTATTGTATTGACAAGAAGGATTGATTTATGAAAGATAATAAAAATCTTGATCAAGTAATGGAATTGCTACAGAACGGAGTTAAAGATGTTTTCACTTCTGAAAAATATCTTAATTACCTTACTATGCTCAGTAAATTTCATAATTATAGTTATAACAATGTGCTTTTAATTTCTTTACAGAATCCAAATGCAACTCTCGTTGCTGGTTATAACGACTGGGTGAAAAAGCACCATAGATATGTTAAAAAAGGAGAAAAGGGCATTAAAATCATTGCCCCTTCCCCATATAAAAAAGAAGTTTCCGTTCCCATATTGGACAACAACGGCAACAAAGTCATTGTTGATGGTAAACCTCTTATGGAAGAAAAAAACATTCAGGCTATGTCGTTTAGAACCGTTAGCGTATTTGATGTCAGCCAAACTGACGGAGAACCATTACCTCAGCTCTTATCGGAACTGACCGATAATGTAAAAAACTACAATGAATTGTTTGAAGCTATAAAGGCCTATTCTGAATATCCCATAAACTTTGAAGATATATCCGGTGATATAAAAGGGTATTGTAGCTATAAAGACAAGCGAATAGCTATAAAAAACGGTATGTCTGAATCTCAGACAATTAAGACCGCTATACACGAAACCGCTCATTCACATTTGCACGAACCTAATCCAAATGATCCTATTAGAGATTCCAGGAACATTAAAGAAGTGCAAGCTGAAAGCGTTGCTTTTGTAGTGTCAAACTATTTCGGCATTGATACATCTGAATATTCCTTTAATTATATTGCAGCTTGGGGAAATTTGGAGCTTAACGAACTCAAAAATAGCTTATCTATTATACAAAAAGAAGCGTCTGCTATGATTAATGGTATTGAAGAAAAATATCAGGAATTATCAAAAAGTAGAGAAGCCGAACTAAAAATTGCAAATGAACAGGAAGTCGGCTATGATAGGGATGCTGATGGCCTTGATGACAGCCGTGATAGCTCTTATACTGCTTCCATTGAATCCTCTGAACAAATCTTATATGATCAACCTAAATATAGTAAAGAAGAAAATATGCGTATTATAGATGATTTAAAGCGAGATATTCCAATTCAGGATTATGCTCAAGCATTAGGTTTTACGGTAATGTCTGTTGGTCGTTATTTTACTCTTAAAGAACACGATTCTGTAAGAATTGATCCGGATAAAAACCGTTTTGTTCAGAATTCTACCGGTGTTAAAGGCAGTATAATTGACTTCGTTATGCAATTTGAAAATACTGATAAAACAACAGCTATTCGTAGGCTACTTGATTATTCCGGAATACATTCAGAACTTACCAATTCTCGTAGCAATGTAAATCACAAAATAAATCGCAATGACCAGACAAAAAATAAAAAGCTTTCATTGCCTGAGCGTGCTGCTCATATGAAAAATGTTTTTGCATACCTCATTAATACACGAAAAATTGATAGTAAGGTGGTCAGCTCCTGGGTTAATAATCACAACTTATATCAAGACACCCACAATAATTGCGTGTTTGTAACCTATGATAAAAGCGGTAAACCCGAATTTGCATCTCAGCGTGGTACTAACACTTCTAAAACCTTTAAGGCCGATATTTCCGGAAGTAATTATGATACTTGCCATTTTATCAATAATAATGCTAAATCACTCATAATCACAGAATCTGTGATTGACTGTATGTCAGTTCAGACTATTTTACAAGCTCACGGCCGTGACTTGAATAATTATAACTATCTCAGCCTTAATGGTACTACTAAAGTCAATGCTTTACATAATGCACTATCTCAATCTGAAACAAGTTCTGTAATCATTGCTGTGGATAATGACTCTGCCGGCAGGGTTGCTCTTGACAACATTAAGTCCATTGTTGCCAATACTGATAAGGATATAAAAGTCATTGAGTATCTACCAAAGAATGAAAAAGACTGGAACGCAGAACTTGTTGCCAATGTTGAAAAAGAAAAAAATGCTCTTAACAATGATAAATCCAGTCTAAAAGATCAAATTATCAACTGCACACATAGAGCAGATGAACTGAATCAAAACATCATTGATAAAAAAATTCAAAAATCTATGGAAAGGAGCGTATAGTATGAAGCCTATCTACACCATTGAAGAACTTACTGCAATCAATGCTTTGAAACCAACCAGTAGGAATGATTGTATTATTACTTTGGAAACTTCATTGCCCTACTATTCATCAGATGAGCAAGAAGAAATACAGTTTACGAGAACCCTTTTGGAGAAATTAAAAAGCACCTCTGATGATGATTTCAAAAATTTAAGTTTTGAAAATGTGTTAGATCTCTCTGAAACAGAAGAAAAATAAAAAAAGGAACAGCATTTTACAATGCTGTTCCTTTTCATTTGAACTATCTTTTGTTTTAGTTACAATGTTAATTATTGTCAAGACTTTACACAACAGGCATAACTTTTTCCATCAATATGACAAAATTTTCATTATAAACCATAAATCATACAATTATCTATTGACAATACCAAATAATTGTATTATAATGTCAGCGAGTATTGGACTTTATAGGCTATTAAAGGACAAAGGACACACTTCTGATCTTGCACTAATAAAAAATTGAGATTTCAGAAAGGAGCCCTGATATGGATAGTCTGTTCAATATAGGACTGATACTTTGTTATCTGTTTCTTTATTGTAGTGTTTTCTACATCCAAACTTTCTACATCCAAACGCGGTGTTCGGGTATTACATACAAGTTGCTGTTACTCGCCGTAACAAACTTAGCACTTGATATAATAACTGGTACCATCACATCTGGATGTAGTCCAGTAATTATATAAGATAGCTACATCTATCTTATAAGACGAATACGGGGAATATTGCAAGTATTCCTCGTATTTTTTTCATCTTTTTATACTATAAAATAAAAAAATGATAAAAAGGTCGGAGTTTATTATACTACAACACATTAAAAAAGTCAATTCTCTTTTTGAATTTTTTTAATTTAAATTTCACATATTAATTAAAATTATATTTCGCATTGCAGATTTATAGTTAAATATATTTATGCCAAACAATTTTGCTATTATACGCACTATAAAAAAAGAGTGATGATTAAATCACTCTTTTTTTATCTTTCATTATTTAAATTATGATCTTTAGTTTTCTTAGGGATAAAAGTTTGCTTATTATTATATTGCTGTGCTTTTTGCGTTGCTATTTGAATTTTAGAAGATAATGTTTGTGTTCGTTGTTGTAATTTTTCATAATCAGAACACTTTTCCTCCAGCAATTTAAAATTACAATACATCTTTCTTTCAAATTTATTGGGGTCAGTAATTCTTTTTTTATACACCTGAGCGGCTTTATTTTTTATCGTATCCCAATCATTACTACATTCAATGTATTGAGAAATTAATATTTTCCTATTTTTGTCAATGTTGATATTAAAATTAATTAAAGCAATTTCGGGAACAGGAATCATATTATTTAGTCCTATTATCCCCAATTTACCGCCTTTGATTTTATATATATGAACATTTGACTTTAAATTTTTATGACTTGGTCTTGGGTGTTCCAATGGTGCAAAATAATTTTGTTGATTAATTTCTAGTACCACACCTATATATGGACGATTTTGATTTAACATATCAGTATAATTAGAATTATACTGCACTCTATCGTCAAATCCGTGTAGGTATTTTATGTAGTCAATATCTACCTTGTAGAACTTCATTTACAATATTCTCTCCTTATAGAAAACAAAAAGGGCAGATCTATCACAATCTGCCCTTTTTCAAAAGACTAATTAAATTCTTACTTTAAACCAACTAAGGTCAGGCAAAGACTTTCCTCTTTACAGTTAGTACTGCACTCTTACTTTAAACCAATTGAGGTCAGGCAAAGATTTTCCTCTTTAAAATATTCTCACTTTAAAATCCAAATATATAAGATTTAGGTAGAGACTCTCCTCTTTGATTAGTCTTGAGATATAATCCATCTCACTAGTATTATTATACTCAAATGTAGTAATTATGTCAAGTGTTCTTTATGATAATTCAAAATAAAATTATTTTTTGTGAATTTAATTAGTCCGTTTGTGATACATTTATTACTTTAAAATCATTATTTAATCGTTCACAATAATTACTTCCATCTTTTTTATTTGTTGCAGGAAAAACATAATTACATATTGTATTTAAATACTTTTCGTTTTTGTCTAAAATTGCTTTCCAAATATCTGTATGTACTGAAAAATACTTTAAACCTATTACAGAATTTTCACTCAATGTAGATTCATTAATTATGTACTCCAATAAAAGTTGTGGGAATATGTATTCCTGTTTAAAACTTACATTTAGTTTTTCGTAATCAATATATGTTGAACAGATTAAATATAATGGAATACACCTTAACCATTCTGATGTACATAAGGTATCCTGATTATTTATGATTTTCAAAAATATATTAGTTAAATCAAATATCTTATTATTCTTTTTAGAAGTATAATTTATACTAGCTATAACTATATTTTTCAATTCAGTCTTAGACTCTAATAAACAAACTTTTTTTGAAGATCCTAAATATAGACAAGGTAATCCCGGGAAACTATATCTCTGTGTTGACACGGCGTATCTCATACTAAATGGAATATGATAAAAATCTTGTTCCTGACATTTTATATTTTTTTTATTCCTGTATCTATAAAATATCGTATCATTTGGTATGCTTTGAAGAAACGGTTCTATATCCGTACAGGATTCCAAAGCTTCCTTAAAAAGGAAATATGCCGCTTGATGTTGCCCATTGTAATATTCAGAAAGTATTATATGGCAGTATCTTCCAAATCTATTTACAATATCCTTCGTTTCTATATCCGCATTATTTTTCTCCAAAAATTCATTATAATTCTTAAATATATCATTTATAAATTTAGAATAATCTTCACTATAATGCATATTTAATGGGATTTTATCCTTAATAAATTTAATTACTTCATTATAGGTTATTTTCTCTTGTTTTACAGTTTCTTGTTTTTTCCCTTTTTTTAGTTCTACTTCTTTTTTTTGATATTTCGTTTTAGGAACAATATCTATTGTCATATTATACACATCAAGAATTTGTAGAAATGTTTTTAAGGTTGGTTGCATAGAAAGATCTTCAATTCTAGCAATCGAAGTACGAGATACTCCGCTTTTCTTTGCAAGAAAATTTTGTGAAAAACCTAAAGTATTTCTAAACTTCATTAATTTTAAAATCATCTTTTCCGAACGTATTATAGCAGGATTACGATTTCCTAAGCTCTTTTTTAATTTTTCATCTATTGTCATCTTAATTTTCCCTCTTGTTTGCATATATTTGCATACATATGTAAATTAAACTTATCACCCTACTCCCTTTGAACAGCTTAACCTTCGATTACAGTTACTCCTAATACCAAAATCATATTTTTTTCATCGATAAAAGAAATTGATACCTCTGCTGAAACAGAAGCATACATACTTTCTATTTTAAAGCTATAATTATCTCCGCAAGGAAAAACAAAAGCTCCTATACAATCACGGCCATTGTGACCTAAAAAAATTAATTTTCTAATAAGATGTTCCTTAAGAACTCCTGGAACACATTTAAAAAAATCATCTAAAGTTTCCCCCGATACAGTATTTATGTCCACTTTTTGGACCTCCTCGTTCACTTAATGGATCTTCTAACAAAAACACAATGCACACACCCATTCATTTCTCCATATCATACACATAGAACCCTGTTCATATATGCACACTATTCCTTACATCCTTTCAATAAAAGCATACTACAAGAGTCGAATATTGTCAAGTACTTTGTCAAATACTTAAAAAATATATATTTTTTTGCTTAAAAATAAGGCTATTTTTATAGCAAACAATAAAAATATTTAAATATATTTTATTTAACCAATTTTAACTTGTTAATAAAAAAGACTAACCCTATCCTAAACTAAGATAGAGTTAGTCTTTTGATAACTATATACCATATTAATATTTTTCTATTTCTGTATTTTTTTCTTTTTTTAACGCAATTGGCCTATCTGAAATGTCAGATAATACATATTCATTAATGATACTCTGAGCTTCTCTAAGCCGTTCAATTACATCATTAATTTGTTGAGCTTCCGTTTCGAGTAATTTTATTTTTTCATCATTACTTTTTATAAGAGCTACTATATCCGACTTGTTAACCTTATTAGGATCAATCGACAATTGCTTTAATTCTGACATTACATACTCATAAGATGCAAGCTCATTGCCATATTTGTTCTCAAATTTTCTTCTTGTAAACCTTGAAAATTTCAATTTACTGTAATCATCAGCTACAGCTTTCAGTTTTTCATAGGATAAAATGAGTTTACCTATATTTTTAAATTCAATAACTTTTTTATCCAAATCAATCAATTTATGTTTAGTGTCATAAGCCTGTCTTGATAGTGCATCAATCTTAATAGCGAAATCGCTATAATAAACCACTCCTTGCTTTCTGCTATAAGAAGCTGCATCAGCCAGCTTATGTAACTGCTCTCTGTTCTTAATTTGTCTGTCTTTTATATAATCCTCGATAGGGATTTCTTCATTACCATTAGACTTTAATATTTTACTTTCTCTATTCAAATCTGTACTATCAGAAGAATAAATAGAAATCAAATTGTCACCTAACAGCATTGATTTTGCCGTAAGTGTTTTATCAAAAATATGATATTTCTTATCGCTTTCAATAGCAAGATTATCGCTTGCAAGATACAAATACTGTTCACTTTTAGGCATAGATAATAAGTAACCAGAAGATAATTTTTTATAAATAAACTTCTGATCAATCACATATTTTTCTTTATTCAGATTTTTTGCTATACGCTGTTCTATAGCAGTTTTTGTATAGTTATCCCCTATTCTCTTTCCTCTAATGTAACGTGTTTGAGTTTCATCAGGAGTTTTGAACGCTATATGCTTACCCTCTTTAATGTAAAATCCATCAGCAAGCAAAAACTTTTTAAACTCATCATAAGACGTGCATTTTGGAATAGTTTCATCAATTTTATTCTGAATAATTTGAAACCAGGATAAGCCTTCTTTGCTTACCATCCATTCTTTATAAGACTTACCTCTGCCCTTAGATTTAATAACAGAAAGATTATTTTCTTCACAAATTAAATCATTAATTTCTCGCATTTTAGCAACAGTCTTATAAGGCTGACTGCGAAATTTTTTGTAATCTCGAAAAGATACAGCGTTGAAAATAATATGATTATGTACGTGTTTTTTGTCAATATGAGTTGCTATAACATACTCATATTTTCCTTTTAAAAACTTTTCTGCAAATTCAATTCCAAGTTTATGTATTTGATCAGGAGTAACCTTATCATTATCATTTATATCAAAACTCTGAATCATATGATATGCAAGATTGTTAGCTCTGCCAGTATTTGTATAATCACCAGTCATTTCAAGAGCCATTCTTCTTGTTAAATCAAATTCTATTGCCGCCGTTTCAGTTGCACAATTAAAAGACGATACCAACTGAGTACCGTTTGGCATAATCGTTTTATCCGGATTAGTAATATATTCAATTGACTTAGCTACTGTTGACTTAATAGCGTGGATTTTAGCAATTGCCATATTTCTTCAACTTTCTTGTCTATATCTTTTAAATCATCAGCATAAACACGGCCAGTTTGATTTGCCCTTCGTGCAATCTGATTTATATTTGTGCCTATACGATTCATCGCAACTGTTACTTCTTTAATAGCAGATAAATCGGTATTTACAACTACACCATCTATTAACATTTTTCGGTAAAAAGCACCTTTATTTTTTATACCGGACAATTCTTGCCTTTGCTCAATTAATTTTTTTTCTTCTTCATTTACCGTAAATTTAATTTGTATCGCTCTTTTGCGATTTGCCATAAGCACACTTCCTAAAAATGTTTAATGTGAAACATTTCGTATAATAGGGGTTTGGGGAATTCCCCAATAAAAGGGTTTGGGATTATCCCAACAAGCCGCAAGTGTGTACACACTTGCAATGCTTGCTAAATTTGTTCTTTACCGTGTCTACATTTTAGCACAGCTAAAATGTTTTTTCAACTATAAAAAATAAATTAAAAAAGCGAATCACATAGGCGGTGTCAAAAAAATTGATTTCCTTATGTGATTCGCTGAATTTTTCTGAATTTTTGTTACAAATATGAAAATATGAATTTCAAAAAGTCTTATCTGTCAAGATATTCCGACAAGTATTGAGATAAAGCTGCTTGAACAACTTCGCTCTTTTTTAGGCCATCATTAGCAGCTTTCAAGGCAAGAGCTTTATCCATACTCGGAGTTAAATAAAAGCCTTTACTAACCATAGGATCATCCTGGTCTTGCGAATTAAACCCATTTAATAACTGATCAATTTTAGAACTGTTCATTTATTCATCCTCCTGCAAATAATCCTTTAGATAAACAGTCAAAGCTGATTGAAATATATCATTTTTTTTCAAACCTTGTTCGGCCGCCATTAAACTTAAAGCACGATCTAATGAGCGTGGAATTCTATAAGTTCGCTTAATTCCATCAGAAAAATTCTTTCTTGTTTTTACATCAGTCTTAGTTGTGCGAACATTAGCTTCTTCTTCAATATCTGATTTCCCACCAAAAGAATTCAGACTAATATTTCCTAAAAGCTGCTCAACTTTTGATTGACTATCAAAACTTTTTCCCATTTTATTTTTTCTCCTTATCCAAAAATTCTATCACAAAATTATGATAATCTTGAGATACAGTACAGTTCCTATTATATTTTGAAATAACTACTTGCTCATACTGAGCTTCCTCCACGACAATTGATGTACGAATATTAGTATCATACAAACTACAACCCAGACGATCAGCAAGTTGAGATATTATTTCTCTATTAGCTTTTGAAATTTTTGTATTTTGATTATACCGAGTAATCAGAATTCCGTTAACTAATAAAGAAGGATTAAAATATTTTTTCACACCTGCAATTGTTTCAAAAAGTTGTAAAAAAGCACGAGTTGAAAAAGCTCCAGCATTAGAAGGTATAAGAACTTCATCAGCAGCAGTAAGAGCATTAACTGTTAATATGCCAAGGTTCGGCGGAGTATCAACCAAAATATAATCATATCTATCTTTAATTTCTGATAACGACTCTTTCAGTTTATATTCTCTGCCAGGCTTATTCATTTCCTGTTCTGCACCTGCTAACAATAAATCTGATGCAACTATATCTACATTTTCTGAAGATTTAATAACATCTGAAATTTTTGCTTTTCCGCATAACACATTATACATAGACTTATCATCTGATTCATCAGACACATTTAGATACTGACTAAGATTGCATTGCGGATCTAAATCAATAAGTAAAACACGATTTCCAAATTCAGCCAGTTCATAGCCGAATGAAGCAGTAGTAGTAGTTTTAGCTACACCACCCTTTTGATTTGTAACAGTAATAACTTTCATATTTTTTCAACCTCCGTAAAATCCTGTTTACAAGATTCATAATATTTGCAAAAAAAACAACAATGATGGCAAGACTTTTTTCCTCTTAACCAAAATCTGAATCTAATCATCCAATTCATATAATCCCTCCAAACTATCTACTATTATAGTAAACTATTTTTGTACTAAGCAATATTACTATAGTAATAAAATAAATTCTGCAATTCGCCAAAAGCAAAATTATTATGTTGTTCTTCAATTTTTTCTAAATATGAACGGTCAAAAATAAAGAATAACACTATTTAACTATAAATATAGTTTACCATAACACTACAAAAAAGTCAAGCTATTTAACGATAAAACTATATAAATATTTTTCCCGTTTCAAAGCACATACAGCTTAACTACAAAAATAGTTTTAAAGTAAACTATAGTTATTTTTTTACTACAAACTACAAATGCATTCTACGAAAAAATGCAAAAATCAAAACATTAGATTTTAAATTACGGTAAAAAAGAAAAGGCGATTTTGACTTCAAACGAAAAAATAACTTACGAGATTTATTTAAAAAAGCACTTGACAAATTTGCAACAGCTGATAAAATTATTTATTTTTAGGATTACGGCTCGGCTCGGCTGGGCAGAGCTATCCTGTTGATGAAACAACAGAACGCTCTGCCACACTAAAATTCAATACCGTTATTTTTGAGGTATCCGTATTCCGTATTCCGTGTGTTATCCCTGAGCCTGCCGTTTAAACAGCAGCACACTTAACAAGCACCAAGCACCAATCTTCAACTTGCTAAGGATTTCTCCTTATTGTGTGTTTCCTGGACTGACAAAACCATAAGTCCCGTGCAATTCCACCGCAGGATAGTTTTAACCAATGTACGTTCTTATCAGAACGGTTAGGCTTATTGAGGTCTTTCTTCTGCTTTTAACCCCTGACGTTATCATCCAGAGGGATATTAGGCATCTGGATGAGCCGGATTGCTTCTACTGAATGAGTGCAATCAATCTACTGTAATCTTTATACTGCTACATCTTTGCAGATAACGCACAGTCAAGTATAGTTTGTACCTGAACTACCGTCCTCCTACTTTACCGGTAGGCACGGTGCAGCTTGTCCTATATAGAAGCTGCTCTATCATAAATCAAGGAAACACATTTTTTAAGCCATATGTAATTGCATAATAAAATAATCAAGAACTCAAAATATTACTATTTTTTAGAAAATTTGGTTACACTTAATAAAGCCATTGCCTTTTTGCTTTTTTAAAGCATTTTTTGACAATAACAAATTTGTTTTCTTGAATTGTAATATGTAAAGCTATAGAGCTTGACAACAAAGTATTAATAGAGTGAACTAAATCGTTTGGATCTTTTAGGCATCCAAATAATAAGGTAAATAAAAAACGGTTACTGAACATCTTCCAGTAACCGTTACTTTCTTATCTTAATTACAGTTAACACTATTTTTTATTAAAAACCTATTGACAAGAATGCTTGTTTAAGTTATAATAAAAACAGTTGAATAACTGCTTTGTAGGGTAAGTTACGGTTACCTTATGAAGTACCACGGAGGACGGCCATCCAAAGTGGATTTTTAAAAATTACACCGCTTTATGCGGTGTTTTTTTTATTTAGTTCGTTATGTATATTATCATACATTGGCAAATTTGTCAATAGCTATGATTCAACACGGATTTTTTACATACAAAATTATGTAAACATACCCCTTTTTTTAACTTGTAGTTAATTGGAACATATAAGCCTCATTTATTGACTTATGAAAAATAAATTTAAAATTATGTGCCAAGAACTGTTGATTTTTGGAATATAATGTCATATAATTAAAGTGTGCTAAAAAAACGACCGTTTTTTTAGCTGTTTTTTTACTGTACAAAAAAGGTATTAAAAAACTGTACATTAATATCTAAAAAACTATTTAAAAAACTATTTTTGCAGAAAAAAATTTTTTTCTGCTTTTTTTTCTGCAAAATAACGGTAAAAAGAAATTGGTATGTAAACTAATCCCCTTACAGTTATGAAGCATAACATAAATACTCCTATTACTGCTCCAACAGCCAGATCAAGAACGATAAACGCTAAAGTTTCTCCTGCTCCGTATCCAAATGGCACTACCCATACAAACATTTTAAAAATACCAATAGGCAAACCAAAGGCTGCTACAGTCATTAGATAATTCATTAGTTCTGGATCATATCTGTTTTTGATTGCAAAAAGTACAAATACCAAAATTCCAATATATGTAAGTGGCAAAATACTTTTTGTCAATAAGGTCTTAATTAAATTTCCCATAATCATCACCGCTTAAAATCAAGTTTAAAGTTAATATATTTGCCCGTATCCTCATAAGTTACATAGGCATCATAAGTCTTGTCTTTCTTAGCAGAATAAAGGTCTTTAACTTTTACCTTTCCTTTGCTCAACAAAGTTTTCACCATTGCTGTTGTAAGTTTTTTCTTTTTATCGGTGAAAAACTTATCATTTTTCCAAAGGATAAAGCCGCAATCTTTTCCGCCGGTACAAATGTACGCCTTATTTATTTCAATAATAGGTTTACCGCACCTCGGACAAATACCTATAGACTTATTATCTTCCTTAAATACTGATTTGTCAACCGTCGATGATTTTTTAGTATTACAAATATCAGAAACATATTTATAAATTGAGGATATAAACTCATCAGAAGAAATTTTTCCACTGGAAATTTCTTCTAACTGCATCTCCCATTGAGCTGTTAAATCAGCAGATTTGATTTCATCGGGTAATAAATCAATCAAACTTACCGCTTTAGCTGTGGGGATAAGGTTTTTATTACGTCTTATGATATAACCTGTCTTGATTATACGCTCAATTATTCCTGCTCTTGTAGCCGGTGTTCCCAATCCTTTACATTGCTTTAGTATTGCCTTGTATTCGCTGTTATCTGTGGTATTTCCGGCATTTTCCATAGCAGATAATAAAGTATCATCAGTATAAGGTTTTGGCGGTGTAGTGGCCTTATTAAGGCAATTAACAGTAACATCTGTATATTCTTTGCCCTTAACAATGCCTGGTGGCAATATATGTTCAGACATATTCTCGTTCAGTATAGTTTTATATCCGGAATCAATTACAGTTTTACCTTTAGCGGTAAAGATATAACCGTTAATCTCAACTTTTACAATCGTTTCAGAATATAAATATGGTGTATATGTAGCTGCAAGCAGTCTGTTAATAACAAGGGTTAAACAATTTATTTCAGCACTACTCAAATTTTCAAAAACAGTATAATCTGATTTTGCAAGTGTGACAGTCGGAATGATAGCGTGATGATCTGAAACTTTGCTATTATTAACAACTCTATCTATATTTACTGCATTAAGATTTATATTAAGATTTTTATTTGCAGTAACTGCATCGCTTTTCAAGATATTTGCAATTATTTCAACTGTACTATCTACCATTTCATCAGTTAAAAATTTTGAATCAGTACGAGGATATGTAAGTAACTTTTTCTCATACAATCCTTGAATGATGTCAAGTACCTGCTGAGCCGTATAACCATATTCTTTATTGGCCGTACGCTGTAGTGTCGTCAGGTCAAATAAGGTCGGAGGATTCTCCTTGTGCTGTTTTTCTTCAACAGAGATAACAACTGCTGAATTGTTATTTACGCTCTTATATAACAAATCGACTTTATCATAGTCATATATATTCTCAGAGATAGCTACAAAATCGCCACAATCGGCTTCAAGAACGTAATACGGTGTTGGCACAAAGTTAGCAATATCCCTTTCTCGCTGTACAACAAGATTAACTGTCGGTGTTTGTACACGACCGATATTTATATTTTGATTGTATAACAAAGAATACAACCGACTAAAATTAGTACCAACAACATTATCAGCTCTCATTCTGGCTAAGGCCGCATAGTACAAATTGTTATAGTCTGTGCCATTTCTTAAATCATCAAAACCTTTGCGTATAGCTTTGGCTTCCATTGATGAAATCCAAAGTCGCTGAAATGGTTTCGTACAATTTGCCTTGTTGTATGTTAATCGAAAAATTAACTCTCCCTCACGGCCGGCATCTGTCGCACAAATTATGCTATCAATTTTATCGCTGTTCATTAAAGCTGATAGCACTTTGAATTGTGCTTTTGTTTCTTTAATAACCACGGTTTTAAAGGATTCAGGAAGAATTGGTAAATCCCCTAATTTCCATAATTTGTACTTAGGATCATAATCTTCCGGCATAGCACTCTGCACTAAATGACCTACACACCAGGATACTATATATTCGTTGCCGGTAATATAGCCATCCTTCCTGTTATGTACACCCAGAACATTTGCTATTGCTACAGCTACGCTCGGCTTTTCTGCAATAACGAGTTTCATAATTCACCTCATAATGTTTTATGTTATTATTGTAAAATTCTTTGCTATAAAACTATTTATCTTGTTTTGCGTTTTATTATTACTGATGCAAGCAGTAATAAAATCAAAATTATGACTGTAATAATATTGTTTTTTATTGGTACTATAAAAATGAAAAGGATGAGTAACAATATGGCGATAACTGCTATTTTAAACTTACGGTTGGAAACTACCGGGGAAATTTTTTTACCAATTTTTCTACCTAACTTGTAAGTCCATTTATCTGATTCTTGCTTGTGCTTACGAATTTTCATATGTAGCTCCTGTATCATCTGTTTTCTGAGAATTCAGCCAAGACTGCAATTCAGAAAAAGATACATTATGAGCCTTCATAGTAGCTTTAATCGTTGAAAGTTCTTCCTGTTCAATTCTGATTTCCAAACGTTTAATATTGGTTTCAGCCTTATCTCGTTTTTCAATTTCTTTTTGTAATTTTTCCTTCAAAACATCTAATGATGCCACCTGACCTCACCTGCCTTTCATAATTAATCAGCGTGTTGATAGTATTCCATTAATAGCATAGGATTTATCGTTTTACCGTTTGACTTACAACTTATATATATCGGATAACGTCTTGATGCTATACAATCACCAGACTTTAACGACGATCCAACTGTAAGACCATTTTTGAGTGTAAATAGATCTTCAAACTCAGCATATATGGTAAATTCCAATTTGTTTTTATCATCAACAAGTGTGATTATATAATCATAATCATCATCTGTTTTGATAGATTTGATTTTGCCGGTAAGCGGAGAATAAAGAAATACCGTAGTCGTGCCATCACCTTTTTTATAGTTAAGCATTAACTTAGAATTGTTTTTAAGTTCATAGCTATATTTATATGTGGCACTATTATATGTAGCTTCAACCGAATAACCATACTGTTCCCCGACATATTCGTGCCAATTGTCGTCCCGAAGGATATTATATAATCTGAAATAAGAACGATCCCCGTATTGAAGAATACTTGCATAATTAGCCTTTTTTTCATCAGGAATGATTGAATTAAAATAATTTTCCGGATTATGGTACTTAACTATGAAAGTTATCTTTTTACCGGTGTAGGTTATGGTATGTGAACCGTGTTCCTCTTGAAAAGTATAATCATCTATCTTATAGTCAAAAGTGTACAAACAAGCAACAATATTATCTATCTCATTTTTAATGTTGTCCGTTAAATCATATGATTGATAATTAACAGCTAAATAAGCCATAATAGGAGCACAGTCAGCTACAGGATAGGTACTCGTGTGTTTTAGTGTGCCATCCGACATTTCAATTTGATATTCATAATCATATTTTAGAAATCCCGTCCAAGAATCCTGCAAATTAAGTAAATATAAATTACGTTCAGCAATAGATTTATTTACATAATCATAAACATCCGATACATTATTCGCTGTACTAACAGCCGAAGATGATGAAGAATAATCGGTCGAACCGGCTCCTGAATAGGAACTTGATGAAAAAGCTCCAAAAAAAGAACCGCACGCAAACACGATAATAACAATAAGTAAAACACATCCTACTATAATCAAACCGATAGGATTAGATAACAAGGCCACAATAGCCTTAGTAACTGCTGCAACAACCTGTTGAGTAACCTTAACTGCCGCTTGAGCAACTTTGGTTGATACTTTAACAGCCGCTTTTGTAGCTTTGGCAGAAACTTTAGCTGCTGTTTTAGTAGCTTTAGCAGTCTTTTTTACAGCTTTTGCAGAAGTTTTTACTACACCTTTTGTAGTCTTTGCAGTAGCTTTCAATGTCTTGCCTGTAATTTTAGTGGCTTTAACTGCATAGCGAGTAGAATTTACAAGTTGTACAATCATCTGACTGCCCACATCATCACCTACAACACTAACGAGGGCATCAGCTCCTATACTTACAGCACTTACGCCCTTTTTACCGAGTTTTTTTGCGGCTCCGGTTACTGTAGCATACTTAGATACATTTTTATCTTTAACGGTCGCAAGTTTGCGTTTTTTCTTTTTAGTTAACGCTTTATCAACTTTTGTTGTAAGTTTATCTGCCTTGTTAAGGCCAACAGTTAATACTTTATCAACTGATCCCACATCGTTTTGATAAGATTGTAAAGTGTCAACAAATGAAATTCCTTGATTAACCTTTTTTACGGGTTTTAAGATTTTCTTAGTAACTTTTTTGGTTGAAAGAACTGATATGATACGATTTTTTGAAGAACTATACTGTAATTGACGTCTGAACAATATACTTCCTGTCGGTATAGCTGCTACCGCAGGAAGCATATTATTATTACCGGTCTGCACTGCAGCATTACTGCTGTACCTATTCTGGTCAACTCTTACGGGTGGACTACTATAAGTCGTTTCTTGCTGTACCGCAGCATTACTGCCGTACCTATTCTGATCAACCCTTATGGTCGTATCGTTATAAGCCGTTCCTTGCTGTACCGCAGCATTACTGCCGTACCTATTCTGATCAACCTTTATGGTTGTATCATTATAAGCCGTTCCTTGCTG